>OAUI01000235.1_pt1 | contig 6110 bp, 5 predicted proteins | sample 1501221 | NCBI WGS metagenome assembly OAUI01 (sample SAMEA2580015, study PRJEB22360) | human gut metagenome | biome: human gut; feature: human-associated habitat; material: faeces | place: Denmark | collected 2008/2010 | reverse complement strand
TACTTTGGAGGTGCATGTGCATCCAGACCATAGACGATATCCACATCATAGGTACAGGCAATCTCCCAGAAGCTGCGATATGGATAGGTGTAGCGAAATTCCTCTCCCAGCTTGCGTTTCCCATAGCGCAGGCCGTTCAGATTGACCTCCAGAATAACCCCGTGCTTTTGTGCACTTGCACAGATTCTATGGGCAGCCTCACAACAGGCTTCTGTCCAGACTTCCTTTCCAAACATAAACAGATCAGGATGCGCAATGATATCCGGTAATCCCTTCTCACAGGCCTTTTCAATCAGGGAAGCATAGTGCAGTACATCCGCATCGCTGTGATTATCATAAAATTCCGGCGCATACAATGCAGGGCCATGCTGTCCGAGAATGAGATAATCCATCTCTTCCTTATATTGCATAAGCTCATCCAGCTGTTCCTCAAAATATTCGATTTCCATCCCCAGACGGATTTCGATTTGATCCTGATAAGTATGCTGCAGCTTTCTCACACTGCTCACATAGTCTGCAAGCTCTTCCACCCGCATACGCTCTCCCGGTGCATCACCGTTACGATACGGGGCATGGTCACTGAAACCCATATACCGATACCCATTCTTTATCGCTTCCTTTACATACGCTTCATCACTTCCTACAGCATGCCCGCACCGTTCTGTATGACTGTGATAGTTAAAATTCTGCATGTTTCCGCCTCCTTCCATAAACTTCTATATTATATAGGAAAAGCTATAGCTCCTCCTCATAAGTGAACCCAAGACCCTGTACTTCATTTGCTTCCATTACGATAACAAATGCCTCCGGATCGATATGCGACACCAGATGCTCCAGCTCCGGCAGCTGCTTTTTGGATACCACAGCCATTATGACCGGTCGTTTCTCAGAAGAATAGCCGCCGGTTGCTTCCAGAATCGTAGTCCCGCGCTCCAACACCTCATGAATACGGTCCATAATTTCCGTATGCTTATTGGATACGATCATCACATTACGCGCATCATGTCCACCGATCATCATGGTTTTATTGATCATATAGCTGCTTACCCAGACTGACAGAATTCCTGTAAGTGCAGCCTGCAGTCCGTATACGGCAGCACCAAGCAGTACGGTAAGCGCGTCCACAATCAAAACCAGTGTCGGAAGCGGTATATGGGTATACTTGTTAATGATCAGTGGTGGAATATCCATACCACCGGTACTGGCACCTGTACGAAACACACAGCCGACACCGATGCCCATCAGCGCACCGCCGTAAATGGTGGCTAAATATTTATCCATGATAAAGGTATCCGGAGCAATCACATGTTTTGCCAGATAGGACAGTAAAGTAAGCAGCAGCGGATAACAGATTGTACTCAGAATCGTTTTTGCCGCAAACTTTTTCCCCAGGACAAGTGATCCTGCAAGAAACAGTACGACGGTCAGTACATTGATCACCAGTTCAGGATTCAAATGAATCAGCGGCTCCAGTGCGATTGCAACACCCGCCAGGCCCCCCGTCAGTACATCATTGGGCAATATAAACCAGGCAACCCCCATGGCCAGAGCAATATTTCCCGCAAGGATCCACAACGTATCCTGCACCAATTCTTTATTGCTTAATTTCAAAAGTATCCCTTCTATCTTTCATGCTCTTTCATTATAGCATATTTTAGAACGATATCCCGTACTCTTCCCTATTGTGTGTCTACTTATAGTATCTATTCATATCAGCAGAGTAATGTTTATCATTTTAAAGCATGAAAAAGAAAGATACTCCACCATTAAAAACGATGAAATATCTCCTTTGTTTTATTTATAAGTTAATCCAACTCCTCGCCATTTGTTTCTATAACCTTTTTGTACCAGGCGAAGCTGTCTTTTTTTATTCTTTCCCCACTGCCCTTTCCATAATCATCATAATCTACATAAATGAATCCATAGCGTTTTGACATTTCAGAAGAGGAACAGGAAATGATGTCAATCGGTCCCCATGCATAATAGCCTCTGACATCCACACCATCACGGATTGCTTCTTTGATCTGTTCGAAATGATTCCGATAGAAATCAACACGGTACGGATCATGAATATGACCATTTTCCAGTTTATCATAGAACCCGCTTCCGTTTTCTGTAATATAAATCGGCTTCTGATAACGATCCCAGAAGGTATTCAATAAAATTCTCAATCCGATCGGATCATAGGTCCAGCCCCATTCATTTGCGGGCAGCTCTTTATTACGGATGGAGTCATTTCCGTTCTCAAAGCTTTCTTTTGTCACAATACGAGTGTAATAATAGGAGAAGGAAAAGAAATCACATGTATTCTTCAAATCCTCTTCATCCTGTTCTCCAAATTCCACATGAATATCATGATCCTCGAAGAAGCGCAGGGCATATCCCGGATACACGCCTCTTAAGAGTACATCCGAGTAAAAATATTCCATCTGGTTATGCTGAAGGGCTGCCAGCTGATCCTCCGGCTTGGAAGTTGCCGCATAATCATGTCCGCCGCACAGCATCATACCAATTTGTAAATCCGGATACGTTGCGTGTGCATATCGTGTAGCGCGTGCACAAGCGACCATTTCATTATGCACAGCCTGATATTTCGCACTCTTTAAATCATCAACCATATCTTCGGCAACACCCAGATGGTTAATGGATTCATGAGAAATCAAGTTGATCTGGTTTACCAGAATCCAGTGCTTAACCTTATCATGATAGCGGTCAAAAATCACTTTGCAGTAGTTCTCAAAGAAAGAAATGGTTTCTCTGGAATACCAGCCCTTGTACTTCAGCGTAAGATGTAACGGCATCTCATAATGGGACACGGTAATCATCGGCACCATATTGTGTTTGAGAATCTCATCGAAAAGCGCATCATAGAACTTTAAGCCTTCCTCATTAGGAGCTTCATCATCCCCATTCGGAAATATTCTCGCCCAGTTGATGCTGGTACGGAAGGTCTTCAGTCCTAATTCAGCCAGCAGTCTGAGATCCTCTTTATATGTATGGTAGAAATCAATACCCCGGCGTTTTGGAAACACCCTTCCATCATTGTTTCCGGCATTCATTGCATCCTTCACGTAGGTGGAAGTAACTTCATCATTATATTTCTTTGTAATATCAATATCATCACGGAACTCATTGATATCCGCAACACATAATCCTTTTCCTCCTGCTGTATAGGCACCCTCCAGCTGATTTGCAGCTACAGCGCCACCCCACAGGAAATCTTTTGGAAACCCATCCGGTATTCTTGACATATTTGCCTCCTTAACAATCTTTATTTTTCCAATGCAGAGATACGTTTCTCATAAGCACTGAATATTTTCAGCAGCTGTTTCGCAATATTGATTTCACTGTAAATCGTCATTAACGTATCCTGTGCATGCGCAAACAGAAGAGAATATTCCGACTCATCACCACGGGTTTCTCCCTGAATTGCATCGGTCTGCACTTTATGAGCCTCTGTAATTTTTGTTTGTGCTTCCTTTAATTTTACCTCAGCTGTTTCAAAATCCGCTTCGGATATGGCATCCAGTGCCTCCTTGCATGCCGGGCATCCCCGGCATAATAGACATTGCGGATTGTACTGTTTGTTCACTCATCATAATAACTCTCCTCTCACTATTATTCAGCAGCTGCTTCTGTTGCAGTTTCCTCATCAATACACTGCTTTTCATAGGCTTTGAAGAACGGGTACCAGATCGCACCGCCGACAACAAATATAATCAGCATGACTGCAATGGCCATAATGGATCCTTCCGATGTGATCCATGTGGAAATCGGGAATGGACAATACCACATTTCAAACTGAATTTTAGGAATCGGGGCAATGGCGATTACCTTACATGCGATCCACACCAATGCCGGTAACACGATACCGTTAATCCACATAGGCAGCATCATAACAGGGTTCCATGCAATACAGCCGAACACCACAGGTTCATTGATATTGAAAATCGTTGGTCCAATACAGGCACGACCTAAAGATTTCAGCTTCTTCGACTTGGATAATGCAAGGAAGATAACCAGCGGCATGGTGCAGGCAATTCCACCGATCCACAGATAGCAGGTATAGACGCAGGATTCCGTATACATGTTCAGGTTCGCTACAGACGCTGTTCCTGCAGTTGCCAGTGCGATATTTGCGGCGATGCTCTGTAACTTTACAGGAGATGTCGCAGGTGCAAGAACCCATGAAGAAATACCCATGGAATAAATAAAGCATTCCAGAAAGCAGACCAGGATGAATCCATACCATGTATTCATAATACCCTGTAATGGCATAAAGAAGGAAGTGATAATCGCATATAAATCGATGTTCAATACCTGTACCACAATAAACCCGGTGAATATGATTCCGCCAATTGGCAATAATGCATCAAACCACTGACGTACAAAATCCGGGATTGCACTGTCTTCTTTAAAGAATGAGAATTTGCCAAACAGATTAAATACAATACTGGTCACAATACCGGTAAACATTGCACAGAACATTCCGCCTGCACCAAATGCACTGGAACCAAACCCCGGTTCCCCTGCTTTGACAAGCTCCGGAGTAATGGATATAAAGAATAGAATCAGACCGGTTGCACCGGCGATAATTCTCTGCTTTCTCAATCGTTTCTTCTCACAGAAGTTAAACGGAATCAGAAAGCTGACAAGTACAGAAATCATTCCCATTGTCCACCCATAAGGTGTCCAGAAGGAAAAGGGCAGAGTCACAAACCCTTCGATAACCGTTCCCACACAAAACAGGGATCCCAGCAGGATAAATGGCAGTACCTGCATGATAGAGTCCTTTATCGTAACGACCCAGGTGTTGTGGTTAAACTTATTCATTTTCGGCGCAAAACTATTTTCAAGCCAGTTTATTAAATTATTCATATGTATCTCCCTTTCTCAGTAACGATTATTTTTCCATTTCCTCAAGTAAGTGGGCAATCGCCATTTCTCCGTTTAATACAGAGTAATAATCCGGTTCCATTAAAATTACCTTGACATCCTCCCCATGTGTATACTCCTCAACCTCATCCAGAATATAAGCCAGGTGTGGTCCAACCATCAGGACATTGATTTCATCAATATAGTTTTCAATCTCTGATTCACTACGTGCTTTGATATCAATATCAAGTCCCTGTTTGGATGCAGCCTTTCTCATATTGGCTGCCATGAATCCGGAGCTTGCTCCGGAACCGCAGACGAGTAATACATTTAATTTTTCCATAATAATCTTCCTTTCAGGCTTCTTCGCCTCATCACACCTATAGTATGCCAAATCGGTTTTTAAATTTCTAATCATGTTTTGCACGCTGTAGGGGCAGATAATTATTTTCCCCAAGCTCGTGCAAAATTCTGGTTGAGAATTACAGTCCGGTAAAATATAATTTTAACATATAGTGATTTCTGAACAAAAAGCAGGTGATGAAATGAAACAGAAAAACAAAGAGCTACTCCGTGCTTTATTTGACCTACAACCGGCAAATACCAATTTATTAGCCAATCATCTGAATGTTTCTGTACGCAGTATCAAAAATTATGTACGTGAAATCAATGAAGAATATCCCGAAGCTATTCATTCATCAAGGGAAGGATACCGTCTGGATATGGAATTAGCGAAATCCATACTGGATGAAACTGCAGATCATATTCCCCAGACTTCGGAAGAACGTGTAATCTATATTTTAAATCAGCTGATCAATCATCATCAGGAGGAAGCAATTGATATATATGATTTATGTGATGAATTGTTTATCAGCCTTTCTACCATCAAGAATGAGCTGCAAAAAGTCAAGCGCAAATTACTCAGCACCCTGTTATATAATGAATCCAATGTTAATTTTGTCAATTTAAAATCATTACAAAACTCCTTTCTGGATATTGATATTCCGTATATTAAGAATACGGTATTACAGATATTTGAGGATTACCATTATTTTATCAATGACTATTCTTTAATCAATCTGGTCTTGCATATCACCATTGCGATTGACCGTATCCGGAAGAACAATATCAATACAACGAGCATTGACCAGCAGCCGGCGGTTCACCTGCATGAGTATGAGCTTGCGGAAAAAGTGGCAGGACGTCTGGAAGAACATTTTCATATCACCTACAGT
>OAUI01000220.1_pt1 | contig 6474 bp, 7 predicted proteins | sample 1501221 | NCBI WGS metagenome assembly OAUI01 (sample SAMEA2580015, study PRJEB22360) | human gut metagenome | biome: human gut; feature: human-associated habitat; material: faeces | place: Denmark | collected 2008/2010 | reverse complement strand
CAATACGCAGAACATCCTTGTTTCTTCCGGTATGCGATACGATTAGGGCACAGTCCTTTTCACTCAGCCTTCCTGCATACATCAGTTGCATATGGTAATCCAGTGAAAACTGGCAGTTTAAGGAGGTTCGCAGAAACCGCTGATAGGCACTGTGTACAATGACGGAGGAAGCTCCCATTCCAAACAGTCCGCAGGTTTTTGCTCTTCCAAGCAGATGTACGGCCTGTTCAAGAGAATCCTGATTCAATACCGCCATTGTTGAGGAAAGCGAGGTAATACCGCTTTGAAAGGTAGCCTTTGCGATATTCATTGCTGTGTCGTTCTCATCAAGGGACGCAAAAAACGATTCGCTCAGATGATCAAATGGTTCACTCAGCTGCAGCCGCATTTCCTGATAGTTGCTATAGCCGACCTTTTTGGTGAATCGGGAGATAGCAGACATGGATACATCAATATCCTCTGCCAGTTCCTGAATGGATAAGTGTCTGGCGGTCGTTGCATGCTCCAGCAGATAATCGGCAATTTTTTTCTCCGTTTTACTCAAACCGTAATAATGACCCTTCACCCGTCCTGCAAATTCCATACTCATACATACACCCCGTTTCTGATACTTATATTATAACAGATATTGCGAAATGTGGTGTTATATTGGAAATTATTTTCAGCTATTGAAAAATTATTTTATATATTAAATCCAAATATGAAAATATTACCTGTCTGATTAACAGTGGATTATCCCGGATTACGAATGAAATGTGAAAATAAACGATATGATTTTTTTTCAACATAAATGAAAATAAACCTGAATATAATGGGATATATGAAGCTTTATCCCCAAGCTGTCACCAACGCATCCCAACTTGCGTTTACACGGATATAAACATTTCATAAATTGGAAATTATTTGCAAAATATGATTGACAATATGGAAATTATTTTTATAATAGATGGTGTAAGCGCTATCTGCTGATGCGGATTGAGTGCACGGAAAGGAGATGAAGGAATGGAAACAGGTATAATCGGTTTGGGGAAAATGGGTCTTCATATTGCTATGAACATGCAGAGCAGTGGAATTCGTGCCTATGGGTATGACATACAGACAGGTCCCCGAAAGCAGGCAAAAGCGAAGGGAATTCCGGTTGTACAAACGCTGCAGGAGCTGATTGCTGCTCTGCAGAAACCGCGTATAATCTGGCTGATGCTTCCGGCAGGGGACATAACCGAAAGCATGGTACACCAACTTGCAGAGTTGCTGGAGGAAGGGGATTACGTGATCGACGGGGGAAATTCATTTTACAGAGATTCGCTACGTAATTATGAATTTCTAAAAAAGAAAAAGATACATTTCTATGATGCAGGAACCTCCGGCGGTATTCGCGGTGCCCTTGAGGGAGCCAACTTTATGATTGGGGGTGAACGTGAGCACTTTGCAGTTATCGAAGAGCTGTTTCAACGCATTGCTTCGGATCAGGGGTATCTGTATGCCGGTGATGCGGGAAGCGGTCATTATCTGAAAATGGTGCACAATGGAATCGAATATGGCATGATGCAGGCCATAGGAGAGGGCTTTGAGCTATTACAGCACAGCCCCTATCCCTATGATAATGCACAGGTCGCAAGATTGTGGAATCACGGCTCTGTTATTCGAAGCTGGCTCATGAAGCTGGCTGAGGAGGCATTCAGAGAGGATGAAAAGCTGGATGCCGTGAAGGGAATCATGTATGCATCCGGAGAAGGACAATGGACAGTGGAGGAGGCAATGCGCTGTAATGTCAGCGTTCCGGTAATATCCACAGCCCTGATGATGCGCTATCGCTCGTTGTATGAGGATACCTTCACAGGGAAAGTCGTCGCATCACTGAGAAAGGGATTTGGCGGTCACAAAACCGCAGAATGATGTACACGTTCAAGGAGGCAGAAATATGCAAATCACGATTGTACAGGCAGTAGTTATTTCCATCTGGATCGGTCTGGTTATGTCACGTTCATTTTTGGGAGGTGCCACAACGACACTGCGCTTTACCCCAATGATGACCGGACTGATCGTCGGTCTCGTATTCGGCCGTGTCGCTGAAGCGATGATTATCACCGCAGCGATTCAGCTGATCTATATGGGGGTCTTTTCTCCGGGAGGTCAGATGCCCTCCGAGCCTGCCATTGCCGCAGCCATTGCTGTACCGGTGGCATTGCTTGGAGATATGAAGCCGGAGGCAGCTATCGCCGTTGCTGTACCGGTTGGACTGCTCGGTTCCTATCTGTATCAGTTCCGCTTTTTCGTCAACACCTTCGTTATGCAGAAATTCACGGATAAATACGCAAAAAGTGCCAACGATAAAATGCTTACAATATCTATCATTTTCATTCCGATCTTGGTGGCCTTTCTGATTTTTGTTCCTTTCATGTTCGTATCTCTGTATTATGGAGCACCGGTTATCGCGGATATCGTACAATCCACATCCGGAAGCATCCTCTTCCATATTCTGGAGGTAATCGGAGGCGGACTGGCATCCATCGGTATCGCTGTTACGATTTATGTAATCGGAAAAAAGAATTATATTGCTTTCTTCCTGCTTGCCTACTTTGTCGCTGTCGTATTAAAGAGTCTGAATATCACAATGATTACGTATGCAATCATTGGTACCATCATCGCCTTTATCTTCGTTCTGTCTAAAACAGAGGCTGTGAGCATGTTCTCCGCTTCCGGAATCAATACTGCAGACAACGAGGAAGAGGATGACTATTAGGATGAAGTTATGGAAAGGTGGATACAATTATGAGTGAAATGCTGCAGAAAAGCGTGAATCTGGAACCGGAAGCAATAACGAAAAGGGATGTCAGCCTTGCATGGCTGCGCTTCTATTTCGCCAATGAGATTCCGCATTCCTTTGATAAATATATTGCACCGTCTCTGATGTGGGCGCTGATGCCGATTCTGAAAAAGCTGTATAAGGACAAAAAGGATTTATCTGAGGCCTACCAGCGTCATCTGCTGTTCTTCAATACACAGATATCGTGGGGTGGAGGTACCATAACAGGAATCATGGCTTCCCTGGAGGCAGCTCGTGCGCAGGAGGTGTATATGGATACACCCGTCACAATTGACGATGATCTGATTTACAACACGAAGGCCGGTTTGATGGGAGCACTGGCTGGTATCGGGGATTCCATTGACTCCGGTACGATTCAATATATCTTTATCGCCATCGCATTGCCGTGGGCACAGCAGGGAAACGCAATCGGCGCCTTGTTTCCGTTCGTCATGTTCTCCTTGTATCAGCTGGTTATCGGCTATTACTTCGCGCAGCTGGGCTTCAAGCTGGGTCGCACAGCTGCCACGGAGGTCGTCGGTACGAAGATGCAGATCATTATTGAAGCACTCTCGATTCTGGGACTGTTCATGATGGGGATTCTGGCAGCCAACTATGTCAAGGTATCCTCTACGCTGGCCTTTACCCTGTCCGGTAAGAAATTCGTAATTCAGGAAATCCTTGACGGTGTGATGCCGGGCATTTTGCCACTGTTGACTGTGGGGCTGGTATATTTCTATTTCACTAAAAAGGGTTTGAATGTCACGAAGGCACTGATCGGTCTGACGATTATCCTCGGCGTACTGGCCGGCTTTGGCATTCTGTAACATTAAGGAGGAACTGTTATGGGTAAGGTAGTGTTGGCACGTGTAGATGCAAGACTGATTCACGGACAGGTTATGACGAGTCTGTCAAAATCCGCTGGGGCAACTGCGATATTTGTCGCAGATGATCCAGCGGCACACGATCCGTTTACAAAGAACATCATTCTCGGTGCAGGCTCACGCACCGGCCTGAAGGTACGGGTTTTGAAGGAGGACGGTGCTGTACGATACTGGAATGACCGGCAGTACGATGACTATCATGTCATTCTGCTGACCAAGAGCATCGAGGTGATGGCAGATATCATACGGGGAGGAGTGCCGATGAAAGAGCTGAATCTTGGCGGTATTCCACAGAAGCCGGGACTGACCTCAATCATTAAGGAGGTCGCAATCAACAAAGAACAGCTAAAGATTTTGCAGGAGCTGGAAAAAGACTATGGCATTGATGTATATTTTCAGGCGATTCCATCCTCACGCCGTGTATCTTTAAAAGAGGCTGCACGCCTGTTTGAGGAGCATTCCGCATGATTGGGATGCTGCTGGTCAGCCATGGAAGAATGGCGGAAGGAATGCTGGACAGCCTGGAGCTGATTATGGGAAGCTGTGACCGGATGCACACGGTTTCTCTTTGCGCAGGTGAGGATTTTGAAAGCTTTCGTGTAAAGGTCATGGAGGCTATACGACAGCTGGACAGTGGAGATGGTGTACTGGTATTTGTCGATCTTTACGGAGCTTCTCCGTTTAATGCGTCTGTTTATGCAGTGGCCCGAATGGCGCAGGAGGGAATAAGTGTCCGTGTGCTTGCCGGTATGAATCTGGCAATGCTGCTGGAAACCGCGGCAATGCGGGCATCCTCCTCCCTGCAGGAGCTTGTTGCGATTGCGGAGGCGGCTGGTCGGGATGGCATCAGTGAGCCGTTGGTGGTGAAGGAAGAAGAAAACGGGGAGGACTACTGATGAAAAAGGTTTTGATTACTCCGCGTTCCTTTGGAAAATATAATCGCGAGGAGCTGATAGAAAAGCTTCTACAGCATGGAATTGAACCCGTCTTCAATCCTTACGGCACAATTATGAATGAGCAGCAGATGCGCAGTGCACTTCAGGATATGGACGGACTGATTGTCGGTGTTGATCCGGTGAGTGAAGAGGCTCTGAGGCAGGCACCCAGACTGCGGGCTATCGCAAAGTACGGAGTCGGTATCGATAACATCGCCTGTGCATATGCGCAAGAAAACGACATCGCCATAAGCCGCACTGTGAATGCGAATGCCAATGCGGTTGCGGATTACGCCATGACTCTGTTGATGAGTGTGGCACGGCGTGTTGTGGAAATTGATGAGGGCTGTCATCACAATGACTGGTCCAAAAAGGAAGCATTGGATATCTACGGAAAAACGATCGGTGTACTCGGACTGGGGGCTATAGGGAAGGGAGTCGTGCAGCGTGCCAGCGGCTTTGACATGCGTATCTATGGATATGACATCATGAGGGATGATGCCTTCTTGAATAAATATAATGTATGCTTTACAGATGTGGATACAATCATACGGGAATGTGACTTCATTTCTCTACACCTTCCACTGACGCAGGAAACACGTCATATCCTGAATAAGGAAAATCTGAAGCGTGCGAAAAGCAATCTGATTATCGTCAATACGGCCAGAGGAGGACTGCTGGATGAGGATGCGCTGTATGAACTGTTGAAGGAAAGGAAGCTTTACGGTCTGGGGCTGGATGTTTTTGAGCAGGAGCCGCCGCAGAACTCCAAGTTCCCAATGGGATTGTGAGTTCGCATACGGCCGCTTCCACACAGGAGGCTATTAACGCCATGAGCCGTATGGCGGTGGAAAATCTGATTTGTTCGCTGGAGGCATAGAGATACGTATCGATTACAGGATAAGGAGGAGCATATGGATAAGACAACTTTGCTGGCTGAGCTGAAAAAACAGAGGCTGGTAGCAGTCATTCGCGGTAAGGATGAAGAGGAAGTAACAAACATTGTGGATGTATATCGCGGTGGAATACATTTCATGGAAATCACATATACAATACCACAGGCAGAACAGGTGATTGCGCATTTATGCAAGGCATATGAGCATTGTGATGATATCATTATCGGAGCAGGTACCTGTCTGGATATCGTATCTGCACGCATGGCAATTTCTGCGGGCGCACAGTTTGTGGTCTGTCCGCATCTGGATACAGAGGTCATGAAGCTGTGCAACAGCTATCGTGTGCCCTGTTTTCCTGGGGCTGCCAATGTAAAGGATATGCTGGAATGTCTGCGCTATGGGGCAGATGTGATCAAGCTGTTCCCGGGTGATACCTTTGGTCCGAAGGCTGTCAGAGCCTTTAAGGGACCTCTTCCACAGGCGGATTTCATGCCGACCGGAGGGGTGAGTGCTGCCAATCTGACGGAGTGGCTGGACAACGGGGCAGTTGCGGTTGGAACCGGTGGAAGCCTCACGAAGGGAGCTAAAGCAGGAGATTTTGAAGCTGTACGCCTGGAGGCGGAGAAGCTGGTGAATATTGTCCGTGCATATGATCAGCGATAAAACAGAGCTTCTTATTTTTGATATGGATGGTCTGCTTGTGGATACAGAGCGCGTCTATCTGGAGGGCTGGCTGTATGCCTTGAACAAGCAGCAGGTTGCTATTGCGGAAGCCGTGGTGAAAAGCTGGGTGGGAAAAAGCTTTCATGATACACATGCATATCTGATGCAGGTATGCCATGAGGAAGCATTGTGCGCAAGGATTCGTAAGGATCGGGAACAGTATATCTATCAGTGTCTGGAGAATGGTACGCTGTCTGCTATGCCCTATGCACGGGATGCTTTGCAGGCAG
>OAUI01000218.1_pt1 | contig 6521 bp, 7 predicted proteins | sample 1501221 | NCBI WGS metagenome assembly OAUI01 (sample SAMEA2580015, study PRJEB22360) | human gut metagenome | biome: human gut; feature: human-associated habitat; material: faeces | place: Denmark | collected 2008/2010 | reverse complement strand
GTCCCCGTGGCTCGCTATCTCACAAACGTATCTGTCTGCTTTATTCAGTTGTCAAGAGCTGTGGCGAAAGCGTGTTGCTTTCATGTAAAAGCAGGAGCAGAGCAGGAAAGAGGGGATTGAACAAATCATGCTCTGCGGTTACTGCTTCTTATTCTTCGGTTTCTAAAGGAATATCAAAGTCCAACATCATTTTGATAAGTGCTTCTCTGATACGTCCCTTTAATTCCATGTCTACGACTATGCAGACATTACCATATCTGTCATAGAATGGACGTAAACAACATTTTGATATGTACGGGTCATAAAATGCCAGTATCTTTTCAATCGAATTTACGTTGCCGTCCACAGCCGACGAGATAAGGTAAAATGACGGGCGTGTGTTATTCATCATTCATGTTCTCCTTTAACTTTTTCTTGATTTCTTCAAGTGAGTTCTTCCTACTGCGGAACGACGTTGAACGGTTAATCTTTAATCTGTCGCCGATTTCTGTATCGCTCATGCCTAAGAAGAAGTACATCAACAAGATTTCTCTGTCCTTTTCAGACAGATACTTAATCGCTTCTGCTAAATCATCATCAAGGACACGAACCTCAATACCGCATACATCAAAGGCGGTATAATCGCTTTCATATTCGTCCCAGACAGCCAGCTTTTCCACGACGATTTCTGGAAGTTCACAATAGGAAATTTCCTTATTTCTTCGTCGCTTTAATTCTTTGCGGTAATTACGGACAATGCCCTTTACTACACGTTTGAGCTTGCAATCGAATTGACATTGTATCGTTCTTTGGAAGTTCGACGGTTTCATATCATCACACCCCCTTTCCGTTATGACGTGAAAAGTGTTTATCCCTCTTTCCGCACCATATCTGTACGGCAAGGTGTGATTTGTTGCAGGAATTTGAAAAAAATTGAAAAAATTTTTTCGGGTACAAAAAAAGCCCGCACAAAACATATAGTTTTATACGAGCTATTAAAGCTGTAAAATATTCAGTTTTTAATAAAATGCTATTAGGTAGTGTATGATTGTATAGAATTTCGCTTAAAATGTTCCATAATACAATCCCCCTTACAGCACTTGTTTTGTATTACACTTTTGTCTTTTGGGTAATCTTGTAAATATATTCTTCTGATGTAGGGCGTTTATTTCCAAAATACTTTTTAAAATTTGCCTGCACCTCTGGGTCGGTGCTGTTCATAGCTTCATCAATCGTTGCTTCAATATCCGCCCGAACATCAGACAATGATACACCGCCAGCTTTTGCCCCAGCTTTCAATGCTTTTTTAATATCTCGTTTTTTCAGACCAATCATATGTGTGTTTCTCCTTTAAGCATAAACATCTTGAAAAGCAAGTTATGATATTGTAAATCATTGAAAATTTAATGTTTCTGCTCTTATAATACTATTTTTCTATTCTATATCAGTTTTTCTATACGATTATACAGACCACCCCAGACTTTCTTGTTGAATAGAATATAATTTGTGATATAGCCCTTTTCTTTCCATAAGCTCATTATGTGTTCCATGTTCAACTATTTTTCCATTTTCCATTACTAATATCTGGTCTGCATCTACCACAGTCCTTAGACGGTGTGCAATCATAATAACTGTTTTACCTTTTATCAGATGTGCAAGTGCTTTTTGTACGAAAACTTCATTTTCTGGGTCAAGAGAGGCGGTTGCCTCGTCTAAAAGAATAATCGGAGAGTCTTTTAATAAAGCTCTTGCAATAGAAATTCTTTGACGTTCTCCACCTGACAATGTACTTCCGTTTTCTCCTAAAATAGTATCATATCCATTTGGCAGATTACGAACAAATTCATCACAGTAAGCTACTTTGGCAGCTTTATATACTTGTTCTTTTGTAGCATTAGGATTTCCCATTTGAATATTATTAAAAACTGTATCATTAAACAATGTAACATCTTGAAAGACAAAGGACATCTTTTCCATTAAATTTTCAGGATTGATTGTTTTAATGTTTTTATTACCAATCGTTATTGAACCGCTTTGTATATCCCAAAATCTGGCAATCAATTTTGCGATTGTACTTTTTCCGCTTCCAGACGGACCAACTAACGCTGTTATGCTTCCCTGTGGTATTGTGCATGAAACATTGTGAATAACATCTTCATTGTTATAAGCAAAAGATACATCATTTAACTTAATATTATAAGTTTGAGGTGTTTCTTCTTTCCCACTCATAGCAGGAGTAGTCAATAATGTTTTCATTCTTTCTGTAACGACATTAAGATTTAATAATGTAGTTAATTGAGATAAAATAGCTAATATCGGTCCATATATCTTTGTTACAATCAAGAAAAACATAAGAAGAGGTAATAGCTCAATTTGTCCATTGACTAATAAGATTGTCCCTACAAATATAGTTATTCCTATTCCTGCTTGTAAAATCATGCTTGCACTGGACATAAAAATACCGACAACCATTTCAACTTTAACAGCAATTTTTTTCATTTCCAATAACGCTCTGTTCAAAGTCCTAAAGTGAACGCCGCTTAAATTACATGATTTAATGATTTTTATTCCCTCTAAATATTCTTGTACTTGACTGGACGCATTTAATTTTGTTTCCACTTGCTTTTCAAATAATTTTATCTGATATTTCCTGCTACACCAAATAACTAAGAAAGCAATCGGTAATGTAATGAAAACGCATAATGCTAAACGCCAATCAAATAGTGCAAGAAGAACACAGGTTAAAGTTACAGAAATTCCATTTGCAATTAGAGGCGGAATAGTACTACTTAACATTGACTCCATACTACTACAATCCGACATCATATTTGTTGTAAGTTCTGATAAATCCTTTGTGTTGAAGAAACTCATAGGAAGTTTACGCAGATGTTCAGCAATACGCAATCTAGTAACATTTGACTCTTTATAAGAAGCAATATAAGTCTTGCGATAATCATTTTTGGAAGCTAAGAAAACAATGATTGCTGAAATAATACCTGCTCCCCAAAGCAACCAGATATTTTGCCAATCTAACTCTTGCCCTAAAAAAGGATTTAATAGCTCACTAAAAACCATAACTGTAATACAAAACGGAAGTAACATTGCTAAATTTGTAATCGTACAAGCAATGATTGCTTTTTTCAAATCAGTATAGCCTTTATCTGATAAAAATAATATTTCTTTTAATTTTTTCATTTTACTGCACCACCTTTGTTTGAACTTTCCAATCAATCGCCTCTGTATAATGTTTCCACATTTCAGCATAACGTCCATTTTTCTGTATTAAATCATTATGTTTTCCACTTTCAATTAAGCGACCATTTTCCATAACAATAATTTTATTTGCATTACGAATTGTAGAAAGACGGTGTGCAATCATAATGACAGTTTTGTCTTGCATAAGTTTCTCAAAAGCCTTTTGTATCAAATATTCATTTTCAGGGTCGCTAAATGCAGTTGCTTCATCTAATACAATGATAGGGGCGTCTTTAATAATAGCTCTTGCGATAGCAATTCTCTGTCGTTCTCCACCTGAAAGATGTATACCTTGTGTTCCGACTACTGTATCATATCCGTTTGGTAATTTAGAAATAAAATCATGACACTGTGCCGCTTTAGAAGCTGATATGACTTGCTCTTTTGTTGCGTTTGGATTTCCCATGCGAATATTATCGAAAATACTTTGCTTAAAAAGAAATATATCTTGAAACACAAAGCTAATATGTTTCATTAAGTCATTAGTTCCAACTTCACGAACATCAACATTTCCTATTTTAATGCTTCCAGAGGTTACGTCCCAAAAACGAGAAATCAAATTAGCAATCGTACTTTTTCCACCACCAGATAAGCCGACGATCGCTGTTATTTCCCCTTGCTTTGCTTCAAAAGAAACATTTTTTATTGCCAGTTCATTCTCTTTTCCAGTATAAGAAAAACTAACATTATCGAATGTAACATTGTCATTATCAAAAGTCTTTGATATTTGTGTATCTTTTAAGACTGGAATATTAAATATTTCGTCCATTCTTGCAACATTTCCATTGATTTGCATAAACGATTCTGAAACATACATAATTTTGTTAAGTATACCCGCTACTGCTGGAACAAAGAGCAAATAGAAGATGAAAGTCATCAGAAATTCTTTCTGGTTTACTGCATTAGTACCAATTAAAATACCTACGGGTATAAGCACAAGATAAATATTGTTAATTATCGTTGTAAATGCAGGCATACAATTTTGCCAACCTAATGAAAATTTCAATACCCATTCTGTATATTGAGAGATTGCATGTTTTAACTGTTCAAATGAATTAGCTGTCTGATTAAAAGCCTTAACGACTGGCATACCTCGTACATATTCAACAGACGCATTATTCATATCTTCAAGAGCAATTTGATATTTCCCCATATTTTCTTTCATTGCCCCACTTCCATAACCCATAAACTGAACAATAAAAGCTAAAATAATACCAACAAGAGAAGCAATGCCGAATCTCAAATAATAAAATAACCATAACAATCGGAGCAGTTACGGAAGCCACAAAATCAGGAAATTGATGTGCAATGAAACCCTCAACACTTTCTATATTTTCGTCCATGATTTTTCTTAACCGTCCACTTCCAATCGTCAAATGATAACCTAAAGGTATTTTGGTAATATGTTCTGCAAATTTAACCTTTAATTCATACAATGTTCCAAAAGCCGCAAGATGAGAACAAAATATCGCCAAAAAATACAACAAAATATTTGCGATAATTCCACCCAGAGCCAACCAGCCATACCCTATTACTTCATTGACATCTAAGCTATTCAAATTTGGATAAACTTGAAGAATAGAACGAATGATGAAGTAAACTGCAATATAAGGAATAAATGAAGCAATCGACGCTAAGGAAGAAAGAATAGCGGATATAAAAATCAGTCCTTTCTTATTTGAAGCCAGTTCCATACATCGTGCCAAGCCAGTTTTAGGCTTTACCTGTTTTGGCGTTTTCTTTGCCATAATAAATCCTCCTAACTAAAAAATGATGTAGTTAGCTCTTGCTAACATACATCATTTTACTTTTTATATTTATTTGCTTCTACTCCATAGCTATATATCTATCCAAAAAATAGCCCAAAAGTGTTAATTTTCTGCCTTTCGATAATCTTTAGGTAAAATACCATATACCGATTGAAATGCAATAGAAAATTTACTTGCATTACTATATCCAAGACTTAACGCAATATCATTTATTTTACGCTTTGAATTTCTTAATTCATTAGACGCTATATTCATCTTGTATTTTTTTATGTAAGAATAAGGAGTATCTCCATATACTTGTGCAAAGACTTTATACAGTAACGACAAGTTAATTCCTTTTTCATAAGCTAATTGTTCCAGAGATACTTTTTCTTCTAAATGTTCTGTCATATATTTGCAAACATCTTTTGTTATTTGTATATATTTTTTGTTGAAATATCGAAATTCAGTTTCTTCATTGCCCGACAGTTTGTTGATGAAATATAAAAATTCGATTGCTTTAACACGAAAATAGGTAATACTTTCCTTATCTTTAGCATTATAAAATTCTTCAAAAAGATGTCCTAACTCAAAGTCTGCATGACTTAAATATCCATTTTTATTTAACTTTAATCTTTCACTTATTTTGTCCATATCTAAGCAAAAATCATTTAGAATTTTTTGTGTATCTGCACTAAGGGCGTGTTTATCTATGACTAAGCTAAATGCGTAACATTTTTTTAGGGGAAAGGAAAAAGATATAGGCAAATGTTTAGTCCCCATAATACTGAAATATCCTTCTGACAAATAAAACATCTGATGATTAGAAAATTCACATTCATAACGCCCCGCTTGACAATGGACAATAGAAATTATATCAGGATTAAATTTTTGTGAGGGCATAATTTCATCTGTATAAAAATCAAGAAAACAAAGTGTGATACCGTCATAAAGATTATAACTTGTAATAATACCTTTTCCTTTACAGCCATAATCTATAATAACACAATCATTATCACTATCGACTAATTGTGCTTTATCTCCATACCAAGATTTATTAAATCTATTATCCATACCAATCATCTCTTTTTGTTAATCTATTCTAATTTTAATATTAACATATATCTGAAACGTGAGCAACGTTTTCTGCTTTTAGGGTAAAGGGGGCTATCTTTTTTTGATAACCCCTTAATACTTATCCTATAATCTTCCAGTTGCTATCCTTATGTAGCACAAGCTCATATTGCGATACCTGCGTTGCCTTTGTCTGATTATCAAGGAATTTCACAGCAACCTTGACTTTCACATTCTCCCCGTCCTTTGTAAAGATAGGGTTTATCAGTTCAGAATAAAGGTAATCTCTGCCGATAGGTTCAAGCACATTCCCCGATACATAGTAAGCAAGCTCTTTTTCTGTTGCTGTTGGATAGAGCTTAAAGAATGTTTCCAGAAAAGCGGTAGCGTCATTTACCGTATCAGCGTCTACGCTTGCGTCTGCTTCTGGTGTCTTAGGCTCATAGTCTGATTTTTCAACTGCTG
>OAUI01000205.1_pt1 | contig 6797 bp, 4 predicted proteins | sample 1501221 | NCBI WGS metagenome assembly OAUI01 (sample SAMEA2580015, study PRJEB22360) | human gut metagenome | biome: human gut; feature: human-associated habitat; material: faeces | place: Denmark | collected 2008/2010 | reverse complement strand
ATCATGGATGTGTTGAAGAAAAAGGCGGATAAGCACGGTATGGCATGCCTGCTTCACGAGAAACCGTTTCAAGGCGTGAACGGAAGCGGAAAGCACAACAACTGGTCACTGGTTACCGATGATGGACAGAATCTTCTGGAGCCGGGGGACCGCCCGCATGAAAACATTCGTTTCCTGTTGTTTGTCTGTGCAATCATCGAGGCTGTGGATACATATCCGGAGCTGCTTCGTATGGCGGCAAGCTGCTATGGGAATGATTACCGGCTGGGAGCTGATGAAGCACCGCCGGCTGTTGTTTCCATCTGTATGGGTGATGAGCTGGAAATCATTCTGGAAAAGCTGCGTAACGGTGAACATGAAATCAAACCGGATGTGGAGACACAGCCATATGCGATTGCGAATCTGTCGTATGTACCAAAGGATACCAGTGATCGAAACCGCACCTCTCCCTTCGCCTTTACCGGTAATAAATTTGAATTCCGTATGGTAGGAAGCAGTCGCAGTGCATCAACGACAAACATTATCTTGAATTCCATTGTTGCGGATTCACTGCGCAGTATTGCCGACACTTTGCAGCAGTATAAATACATTGACGATATCCGCAAGAAGTCCCTGGACATCTGCCGTGATATTCTGCGCAAGCATTCCCGTATTCTGTTTTCCAAGGATGGCTACAGCGAGGAATGGCTTCAGGAGGCACAGGAACGCGGATTGCCGAACATTAAGCATTATGTGGACAGCATCTATTCCATGCTGGATGACAAGGCAGTGGAAATGTTTGAGCGAAACAAGGTATATGACCGGCTGGAGCTGGAGGCCCGCGTTGATATTCTGACAGAGGAATACCGTAAATCCGTCAAAGCGGAGGTGCTGACGCTGCTGGATATCAGTAAAAAGGATATCCTCCCTGCTCTCGTTCGTGAAATCAAATTTTATACAGATGCACAGAATTCTCTTGGTACAGAGAACAGCTATTATCAGCGGAAAATCAAGCATTTGTGTGATCTGTTAGCCACCTTTGATGAACGCTATCATGATTTGAAGAAGCATATGATTGAGCGTCAGCAGTATCCGGATAATATGGAAAAGGCACAGTATCTCAATCAGGTGATCGTTCCGAAAATGGAGGAGCTGCGCGCAGTGATTGATGCGATTGAGGAAGCGGTATCCTCGGATAATTACCCGTTTCCAACCTATGATGATATGTTTATCTCCATGCAATAGCATTGCGTCGTCTGTCAGTGACAGGCGGCTTTTTATTCGCTTTGTCTGTGTTAATAATTTATTTATACTTTTGAAACAGCAAATTCATAAACGGTGGAATTTGTTAAGATTTCGTAAGCGTATTTCTCTGTTTTAACAAAATGTTAACAAAACCTGCTTGTTTCTTTTTCCTTCGTTATTTATACTAAAGCCGACTTGATAAGGAAAGGAAGCGATGATGTATGACCATTCAAAATGTATTATCTCTGTTGGGAGGTCTGGCACTGTTCCTATATGGAATGCATATGATGAGTGTCGGTCTGGAAACGGCTGCCGGGGACCGCATGAAAGCCATTCTGGAAAAGCTGACCAGCAACCGCCTGCTCGGTGTTGCCGTAGGAGCCGGCATCACTGCCGTTATCCAAAGCTCCTCTGCCACAACCGTTATGGTTGTCGGCTTTGTGAACAGCGGACTGATGACGCTGAATCAGGCAGTCTGGATTATTATGGGGGCCAATATCGGCACGACGATTACCGGGCAGCTGATTGCCCTGGATGCCTCCCGCATTGCCCCGCTGGTTGCCATCATCGGTGTTGTCATGGTGACCTTCCTGAAAGGAAAGCGCATCAATTCCATTGGAGACATTCTCGCAGGGCTTGGAATATTGTTTATCGGTATGGATATGATGTCCAATTCCATGACACCGCTGCAGGACTCTCCTGTATTCCTGAATGCCATGACCTCCATTTCCAATCCGCTGCTTGCGATTGCTCTGGGAGCCGGTTTTACTGCACTGATTCAAAGCTCCTCCGCATCCGTGGGAATATTACAGGCTCTGGCTTTGAGCGGACTGATTCCACTGTCCAGCTCGATTTATATCATCTTCGGACAGAATATCGGTACCTGCATTACCGCCGTGCTGGCATCCCTGAGTGCGAACCGAAATGCCAAGCGGACAACCATTATTCACTTATCCTTTAATATTATCGGAACCATGCTGTTCTTCTGCTTTATCCATATCTTTCCGTTTGTGGACTGGATGTGTGAAATCACTGCAAACCCGGCGGCACAGATCGCCAATACCCATACGATTTTCAATATCGTAACGACCCTGATTCTATTGCCGTTTGGAAACCGTCTGGCTCATCTCGCACAGCTGCCGATACGCAAAGAAGAGTATCAAAGGGATGAAGCAAATCTGCCGCTTGCCTTTGTTGATGTCAATAATATTGGCAGTGTTCCGATTGCCATCTCCTCCCTGCGCAAGGAAGCGCTGGCGATGCTGAAAATGGCACAGACCAATTTGATCGAAGCACTGCACGGCGTTTGTCAAGAAGCATGTAGCATACAGGATATCGAAAAGCGTGAAAAGCGGATCGATTCCATCAATTATCAGATTTCCGATTATATGACCTCTGTATCCACCCTGCCTATGAATCCCACTGCATCCAATACAATCAATGCACTGTTTAAATGCTATGCGGATATCGAACGCATCGGAGATCATGCAATCAATATTCTGCAATACACTAAAAATGAAAAGGAGCGTCTGCAGGATGTCGGTGTGATTCGTGAGGAGCTGATGCAGCTGGAGGAGCTGCTGGATAAAAGCTTCCAGCTGTTGTATACAAACCGTTTGGAATCACAGGATGAAAGTCTTTTGAAAATAGAACGCATAGAGGCCCGTATTGATGAATTAACGGCAGAATTCAGAAACCGGCAGATCGAACGCATGGTGCATAAGCAGATACATGCAAGAGATTGTGTTATCTACTCGGAAATCATGACAGATATCGAACGTGTCAGCGACCATATCATGAATATTATTGAAGAATGCCGCCGCTGCAGCTTTACCTTGAATGACGAGGAATTAAAGGATATGCCGCTGATTCAGGAATGTGCTGCATAATAAAACTTACAACGGTAGTAAAACAGGAACGCTGTATCCAGAGACTGTTTGTATGGAAAGCTGATGAACGCGTCAGCATTGGGTAAAAAACAGTGTGTAGCTTTATTTTTTCGGAAGCTATTGGCATTTACTTTGCATGTGCATCACAACACCATCCTTATGAACAGGAAAACCACATACTTCACAACTGCAGCTGCAGTTCTTTCCTAAATTCAATTTCAGCCGTATTCAAATATCCCTTCGATATTTCATAAACAGACACCAGCTCTTATCGTGCACAGATACCGCATTTTCCACATGCAGGCAATACAGCGGTTCTTTCTCGATTGTAGGGTAATAAAAACAGGGAGACTTCAACACTATTGTATGTATCAATAGAAGCTGAAGTCTCCCTTTTGCATACACCCCAAAGTAAGAAAGAACCAATTTTCTATGCTGGAAGAATTCAACGATATCCAGGGCATCCAGCTCCAGCTGTGCCAATTCTGTTTGCAGGGCATCTTTCCAGCACCTGCTTATGTTACCTCGATATAGATGCAGGCTTTTTGATTTTCCGTATTTCCATCACAGCCTGCTTACTGTTTACAGCGATAGCGAAGACATCGACTCATGCAGTCATTTCACTGCAAATCTTAACCGTTATATTACATTTTCGACTGGAAAACGGTTTCAAATGAGGTTTATAAATATTTTGTGTTAATTATTAACAGAGTCTTAACAAAACCTATATTGTATGAATATCTGTTTCCCGATATACTAAAACTATGTTCGTAACAATACTCGAACAGGAGGTTATGTATTCATGACATTTGATAGTATTCTGAAATTATTTGGGGGCCTTGCCCTGTTCCTGTATGGTATGCATATGATGAGCTCCGGTCTGGAGGGAGCTGCGGGAGATCGTATGAAAACCATTCTGGAAAGACTGACCAGCAACCGTTTTCTGGGCATTATCGTGGGAGCGGCCATCACAGCAGTAATCCAGAGCTCTTCTGCCACTACCGTTATGGTTGTCGGCTTTGTGAATTCACAGCTGATGACATTGAATCAGGCAGTCTGGATCATCATGGGTGCCAATATCGGTACGACGATCACCGGACAGCTGATTGCCCTGGATGCATCCAAGATCGCACCGCTTGTGGCTATCTTCGGTGTTGTACTGGTCACGTTTCTCAAAGGCAAGAAGGTCAATGCCTTCGGCGAGATCTTTGCCGGTCTTGGTATCTTATTCATCGGTATGGATATGATGAAGGATGCCATGGTTCCGTTACAGCAAAGTGAGGCATTCATTCATGCCATGACAACAATTTCCAACCCTGTTCTGGCAATTCTGCTGGGCGCTGGCTTCACTGCTCTGATTCAGAGCTCCTCTGCTTCCGTCGGTATCCTGCAGGCACTGGCTGTCAGCGGTCTGATTCCGTTAAGCAGTGCCATCTATATCATTTTCGGACAGAATATCGGTACCTGCATCACATCGGTGCTGGCATCACTTGGCGCCAATCGAAATGCCAAGCGGGCAACCATTATTCACCTGTCCTTTAACATTATCGGTACAATTGTCTTCATGGCGTTTGCGGCTCTTGTTCCGTTTGTATCCTGGATGGAAAGTGTTACCTCCAATCCTGCGGCACAGATTGCCAATACACATACGATATTCAATATCGCCACCACGCTGCTGCTGATACCGTTCGGTTCCCGTCTTGCCAAGCTTGCGCAGGTAATCCTTCCTGTGAAGCAGGAGGAAATTGAGGATGCAGGCTACAACATACCGCTCACCTTTGTAGATGAGGACAATATCGGTTCCGTGCCGATCGCCATTTCCTCTTTACGTAAGGAAGCAATGGCAATGCTCCAGCTGGCAGAAACAAATCTTGCGGAATCCATGGATGCCTTATGCGGGAATGCCTTCAGTCTGGAGAAAATTAAAAAGCGCGAGAAACGCATTGATTATATCAATTACGAAATCACCAATTATATGACGCTGGTCAGCTCTCTGAAAATGAATGAGTCTGATTCCACGACCTGCAACGCCTTATACAAATGCTTTTCCGACATCGAGCGGATCGGCGATCATGCAATCAATATCATACAGTATTCCACCGATGAGGATAATAAGCTTTCAAGCTCAAAATACATAGAGGATGAATTGCATCAGCTGGCTTCCCTTCTTTCCAAGAGCTTCTCACTGCTGTCAACCTACAGCCTGGATTCTCAGGATGAATGCTTTGAAAAAATCGAACGGATCGAGGATCGCATTGACGAGCTGACCGCAAGCTATCGACAAGCACAGATTGAGCGACTGATGGAGAAAAAGGTCAATGCCTTGGATTGTGTCATCTATTCTGAAATCCTTACAGATGTGGAGCGTGTATCCGATCATATCATGAACATCATTCAGGAAGCCAAGCGCTGTAACTTCACACTGAGTGATGAGGCTATACAAAGCGACCCTGCCCTGTCTGCAGCCTGAGACACCGAATGGTGTCTTTTTTCATCCCTTCCTTTTTCAGCTGTGTCTGATATATCCGTTTATAGGGTCCTACTTATGTATACAGTCAAATGCTGAACCGGTATGCGCATCCTATGCATACCGGCTGATATCAAATTCACAGCAATCTGCAGGAAGTGCTTCAAATGAACACTTTACTTTCTGATACAGCCTGCAGTTATGATAAACCCTTCACAGGATAAGGAATACAAGGTGTCTTTTTGCGCAGGAGCATGCTATACTTAGAGACAGAGGTGATGTTATGAATATCAGTTCCCGCTGTATTCTATGTCTTTTAAATAAAGAGGAGGCAGGCATACGGGCCTGTTTGGATGAGCATCAGAAAGCAGAGTATCTCAAGGACGTCATGCGAATCATGCTGGAGGCAGACCCCGCAGATACAATGCCTTGGATTTCCGATCAGATTCGTCAGCTACAGCCACCTGTTCCAAGAAGTCTTCCGGATTATGCGAAAATAAAAACGTATTTCAATACCATCCTGCTGGAAATGGAGCCGATGCTGAAAAATGCCATTGAGCAGGAGGTTGATCCTCTTTCCTATGCTCTGCGGCTTTCCCGCTGCGGCAATTACATCGATTTTGGTGCTATGGATCATGTGGATGAGGACATTCTGCGCTCCCTGTTGAAGCAGGTAAAAGAGGAAACACTGGATGCAAGTGTCTATCAACGCTTCCTATCACAGGCGGCAAATAGCAGCAGTGCTCTATCTTTGTGATAACTGCGGAGAAATCGTACTGGATAAGCTACTCATACTGCAGCTGCAAAAGCACTTTCCGCATTTACAGATCACGGTCATGGTACGCGGCGGCGAGGTGCTCAATGACGCGACGATGCGTGATGTCCGGCAGATACATCTGGATGAGGTGTGTCCATGTACAAGCAGCCAGGTACCGCTTGCCGGCTGCGATTTGCGTCATATTGGGGAAGACGCACGAGCACTACTTGCATCCAGCGATATGATTATCGCCAAGGGACAGGCAAACTTTGAATCCCTGTATGGCTGTGGCCTGCCAATCTATTATCTGCTTTTATGCAAATGCGACTACTTCTGCGAACAGTTCCGGATGCATCATCTAAAGGGTATCTTCGCCTATGAAAAGACACTGGAAATATCCAGTGCAAAGTAAGGCGGCGCATGGAACCACGCTATCCGCTAAATCAGGATGTTCAAAACC
>OAUI01000198.1_pt1 | contig 7000 bp, 4 predicted proteins | sample 1501221 | NCBI WGS metagenome assembly OAUI01 (sample SAMEA2580015, study PRJEB22360) | human gut metagenome | biome: human gut; feature: human-associated habitat; material: faeces | place: Denmark | collected 2008/2010 | reverse complement strand
TTTCGCCTATTCAGGCATAATAAAAGAGCGTTTAACGCACGCCCATGCGAGATACCTTTGGATCACTTCCTTTCTCAACTCCGTAAAGCGGATTTTGTATCAAATAACTCATTGTTTAAACGCACTATCTCTTCTCTCAATGTATCCACCCTCCTCTCTAATTCAACATTTCTGTTTTTGAGATATTCTATATCCTGTTGCGCTGTATCCACACGCTTAATAGTCTTTTGCACCATATGCATGTTTAGGGATGTCAACTGCTCATAGATAATGCCGTAGGTGTCATCCTCAGGGTGGTAATTATATGCACCAAACTCGCTGTCAGTTATACCGTGCTTTGTCATGGCATCTTTTGTCCATTGTGCAATGAGACCGCCTTGCCGTTGACCGGGTACTGCATTAAGCTCGAAAGTGACTGGCTGCATATCCATATACATTGCTTCGTAGCGTTGGTCATATCCTCTGATACTGTTTTTAAGCCTGATATCCGATGATGTATCGCATCCCGCTGAGGAGTAGAGCCTGTACCAACGATTACTGGATGAACCAAGTGCCATGCCGCCATAAAGTGGTATAAATCGCCCATGTGTCCAGTTACCATTCGCGGTAGCGTCCAGAGCTACGCCATTATGAGCACCCTCGTTGTTATAAATGTTAAACTGAGTTTCAGTGGCGGTTCCGTAACCAATATAGCCTTTTCGTGTACCACCATAAGAATCATATATTCCAATCCAACCACCAGTTGAATAATTCGAGCCTATCCAAGACGCCGCTTTTGCATAAAGTGAGCCGTTAACCGTCATGGCTTTAGATACAATAAAATTATTATTAGGGATTCGCGCGTTATCGCTGCTATCTGTATAAATAAGAGTTGTTGGGACTCCAGAAGAATTCAAGACTCTTAGCCCCTGACCATTAGCAGCAACAAAATTTTTGGCTTGTACATTCCCAGCAGCCCAGATATTACCTCCAGAATTTATAAATGCACTGTTTGAATACTGTGATGATCCAAAATACAACGTCCCCTCAACAACTCCATCCCCCATTTTGATTTGTCTAGATTGCAAAAATCCATCTGGATAAACCTCGAAACTATTTTCACCAGAGGTATTTACTTTTAATAAAGGTAGAGTCCAGCTACTAACAAAATTGCGTTCTATATTCCCAACATCTTTATGCGCAGAATTAGGGCTAATATTGAAATAGTATTTCTCGGTTACTTGACCACTTATACCTTTATATGTTGATTGCCCTTCATAGATCAACCCATCATTAAGCGTAAACTTGCCTATTTTACCACTGGCTGCATTTATAGATGCAGTAATACTCAGGTTACCGGCTGTGTCTGCGCTAAACACCTTTGTACCAGCGTTATTACTAATATCAAAACCACCGTTTTTGATATGTAGTCCTGATGCATCCATCACAAATTTTGTCGTTGATAATGCTGTGCCTCCGCTGATGCCGGATGCTATGGTAGTGATTAAGGATGTTGCCGTGACTTTTTGCTCTAATGTGTTGGTTTTGCTAAGGGCTGTGCTTGCGTTTGATTCTGCGGTTGATATCCGCACGTTATAGCCGTCAACAGTAGCTGACAGCTCTGTAGCCTTAGTAAGAGCATTACCGGCTGTACTTGTTGCTGATGTGATACGAGCATCAAATCCATTGACTGTCTGCTCTAATTGAGTTTGTTTTGAAGTGACACTTGTCAGCGTGGAGGTATGCTCACCAACCGTACTGTTAATGCCTGATACAGTCTGTGTGAGGCTGCTGTAATTGGTCTTTAAGGTTGATACATCACCTTTAGCTTGTGACATGTCGGTAATCAGTGATGAGATTTTGCCTTGCTCCACGGATAATGCTGTACTTAATGTACTTAAATCACCGGTGATAGTGTTATACACCACAGAAAGAGACTGATTAGCTCCATCCACTAAAATATGGCTAGACTTTATCACCTCTGTACCGTCGTTAATCTCTTTTACCAGCGATGTGATGTTGATTTTTTTGCCCTCAATTTCAGCATTATCAGACACCATATCATTAACAATAATCTTATCCTTTATGGCCGCAGCTTTAGCACCTCGACTGTCCCACATTAGATTGCCTTGTGCATCCCATTGCGATAAAGCATAGTCACCTGTGCCGTCCTTGCCTATCTGTACACGGGTGCGAGTTGCATCTTTGACTTGCAATGTCTCACCAAAGATATCCAAGCGGCCTGATTGTGACTTAAAGTGTATACTGCTTGCATCGATCGTACCAGCAGTTACTTTATCGGCTGCTACACTATCAATCATGGCCGACTTTATCAGCGCATTGGATATCGTTGTGTTATCAGCATTTAAGACTATGGTCTGCGTACTGCCTGCTGTCACACTGCCTGCAAGCAGGGTGTTGACACGCTCCAAGTCTACGTCCAGTACGTGCACCTCGGCTTTGGTGGCATATAGGTCCTGTACGTACTCTTTCGATACGTAGGATGTCTCAATTTTCGCTACCTTTGCGGCAAGCTCTGTGACGTCCAGATTTTCGATTTCTGCATCCAGCGCAGAGAGCTTTTTGTTGACCTCAAGGTAGTTTGTATTGATAGTCTCAAACTCGCCCTCAAAGGCTGTGATTTTGTCTGTGATGACCTGTTTTGTGCTTACGAGGTCAGAGTAAGTCCTATCTACTTTTGTTTGCAGAGGGCCTTTATAACCTGTGTCTTGCTCCTGCTGGGTTTTTCCTTTAGATTGTATGATGCCGTAAAATCCACCGTCACAATTAAACTCATAATCCATGAGAGGGACAACATAAGCATTACCGGCGTTATCCATTGCACGCACGAGGTCACCTGCCTCAACATCAGGTTGAGCCATGCGCCAGTTTAATTTGGCGGCTCTATACGTAAAGCCCTTAATCCGGTTGTATAAGACAGTGATACGCTCCTGGGTCATGCCTGGGCAGCTAAAATAGATGCCAATGCCAGTTCCAGCGGATACAGAATGTTCCTCGTCGATCGTACAATCCAGCCGATTGATAAAGGTGTCTTCCTCGTCCATTTCCAGCGGATCAGCAAATCGGCTTGGGGATATTGTAAGACCTGCGTCGGTATACCATACCAGCCTGAGCTTACCGTCTTTGTCCATAATAGCATTTTTGCCACAGTACGCGGCAAGCACACTTATAGCCTCAATGATAGTAAGCCCCTGCAGGCTATCGACTTTGTAGGTAACATCATCCGCCCCGCCCGCATACTCAATACCTATTTTTTTGCATTGCTCCTGTAGGATAGTGGCTATCTTTTGATTACCAATCAAGCCAGTAAAAAACCCTTTATAGCAAAGGGCGAAGTTATCATATGCGGTAAGCTTTATAAACTCTCCAGATCGTACCGGCTTTTCAAGGTTATAGACACCTTTTTTAATCCACTCCACCGTACCATCGTCCAGCTCTAAACCAATATAAGGTATCGCTTGACGTCCTTTAAGGATAGTGTTTTTAGGCACGTCTGTTAGGATAAACTCAATATAAGAGGACACAGCATCCCCAAATGTTATTTGCTCAGATGAGTTTGTGCCTCCTTTAAGCTTAAAGCTCTTTATGCCAGTATACTCGGTACCTGCAATGTCAATTTTCAACCGGAAATGGCGGCCAGATTTGGATATTGCCGTTTTATATTTATCGGATGTGGTTATCATCGTACCACCTCCCTGTGCTAATCTTCGATTTTAAGCATAAACTCGATTGATTCAAGCTCATTTGCTGTCAGTTCCACACGGTCCAATTCATCGAGGGTAAGCCGCCTCACGTCGATTTCTTCCTCCAGCTCTAAAAGCTCCTTATATTCATCAAAATACTTCTTGCGAGCTGATAAGTCATCTTCCGGTATAGCGTAATTGCCGTCTTTCTCGACGCCATATTTTTTGATTAAATCCGTGCGCTGCTCCTCCAAAAAGACTGACTGCTTTTTTATTGACTCCAGCGTCTTTTTGATATGGTATGACTGTTTTACGGGTAAAGTGGTGTTGAGCATCTTGCCAAGTGCTGGCTGTGCGTCTACAATCTGTTTATTTTTAAGCTGCATCCTTGTTACCTCCTGCCAGTTCTGCGATAATCGCATCCTGCTCTACATAGATTTCATCCTCTGCTGCAGCCTCCGCGGCTCTAACTTCTGTGCGATTTGCCTTGTAGAGAGTCTGGTTGCTGATGTAATGCGTCAGATTTGCGTTTTCTGGATTGCTGGTATTGATTACAGCCTTTACCTGCTCGACCTGTACGTTGTCTACCTCGATATTTTTTGTTATCTCAATATTTTTATTTGATTTTGTAATTACTGCCATAATATCCTCCTTATTGCTGTATTATTTTTACAGTCGCTTTTTTGTACCAGTAGATGCCATCACCTAAGAGCCCTATATGCTCCTCGTTAATTGTACCACGGTATGACATGATAGAGAGGCTTGCCCCTCCTCCTCCATCGAATGAAAAAGGGAAGAACCCTGCAATCAGATTTTTTCTGATTTTAGCCATTTCCGACTCCCGGAGCACTCCCCACTCGATTGTTATTGTCTTTTTTTCAGCCACGACGTCCCCGGCCATAGTGCCGCTTGATGTACGTCCGGTATTGCTTGACCATATGATCTCGTTGTCAATTTTTATAACGGTAGGCGCAGGCAGCGCCACACCGTTTGCCGTGAGTATTGCCATACCCGCACCTCCTACATATCTATAGGACACTTACCATTTTTGCGAGTATCCTTGTTTACATTTTCAACGACTTTTTTCGTTACTTTTTGATCGTCAATATAAACATCAGTATCTTTATTCCTGATTTCTTCCTTAACCTCATCAAATTTATGCTTCAAACCTCTCACTTCTTCAATGAGGTCCTTCATGGTTGTTTTATCTGTATCACTTTGAGACTCTTTCCATTCATGCTGCACGTTTAGGGACCTTTCTCCGGCAAACGCGATCGTCGGCTCCTGTAGTGCTGCCTGCATGGCTCCTGACATGGATTGAGATAAACTCTTGACCTGCCCTATAAATCTTGGTGTACTTGCTGCCAGAGTCTTACCGAGCCCCTCCATCATATGTGGCATCCATTGCTCATACTCTCGCAGAGGGCCAGTATCTGGCCGTGTAAAGTGTAGCCATGATGCAACGATGTTAGCAGCTTTTTTTACCTCGTTGGTTACTTTATAGGCATAATCTTGGATACCGTTTGCAAACCCTGATATCATGTGCCCGCCCCAAGTGTAGGAGCTGCTCCCAAGACCGCTAAGCCATGACGTGGCTTTATTTACGCAACTCTGCACGGTAGACTTAACATTAACTGATCCAGAGCCATTCTTAAAGTTATTCATCATCCCCTTGGCCTTGTTGTACATGTCACTGTACATCGTACCGCTAATCCACTTGCTTGTTGCACTCAGATTACTTGTTACAGATGACTTCATGCTTTTGCTGCTTGAATCTACAGTATTTTTCGAATCCTTAAAAGTACGTGAGATATCATTTTTAATCGATCCGCACTTGTCAGACACAAAGGTGACCAGAGGTCCCCATGCATTTTTGGTATCATTGCTCATGCCGCGGTTTGCACCGATTAGAGAGTCGCGCGCATTGTTAAAGTTCTTTTCAATTGATTTTCCCGCTTTCTCTGAGTTGACACTTACATCATTACGCACTGTATCAATGGAGTCTGCCACTACGCCCTTTATACTCCCCCAAGCACTTTTTGTGTCCTTGTCAGAGCCATTCCAAACACTCGATATTTTATCTCCAATTTTACCGAATAAGTTACCGGCGCTATCCTTTAGATTAGACCACGTATCCCCTAAGGATTTTGTGATTCCATCCCACGCCTTGCCTGCTTTCTTTTTTATATCTGTCCAGACGTTGCCTATAGCCTTGACTAGCCCGGAAAACAGTTTAGGTATTGCAGTTACAAGTCCTTTTATAGTCTTTGCGATACCGTTTTTTAAGCCCTCAATGAGGTATCCGCCTATCTCAGCAAAAACCGTACTCGGAGAGTGGATTCCAAATAGCTCTTTTATACCGTTTATGATGGGGTCAACTATTACACTACGTAAAAAGCCTATCGGATCAGCGAAGAAATCACGTACACCGTTGCAAAAACCGTCCCATAGCCACTTGCCAAGGTCTGCAGCTAGACTCAGGATACCAGACCCTATGCCGTGCACAGCTGCGATTATTGTTTGGAGTAAAGAGCCTGCAATGCCCCACCAATCAATGTTTTTGATAAAGGTTGCAATGTCGGTGCCTATTTGCCCCCAGTCTACACCCCTTATCGCTGTAAGCAATGTATCAAGGATGCCCTGTGCTGCATCGCTCAGAGTCATGCCAAAGTCAGCCCAATTTATGTTATTAAAAAAGGCGTTTATGCTCTTGGCAATCGTATCTCCCAGCTTGTGCCAGTCAATGTTTTTAACAAAGGTATGCACAGAGCTTATTGCTCCACTTAGACCTTTGCCGAGAGCTGCTGTAAATTTTGGCATATCCACGCTGTACATAAGACCCATTACTCCATCAGCCAGAGCCTTACCGATAGCAGGCCAGTCAGCAGTCGTTACAAATCCATAAAGCATGTCGATGCAAGCTTGTACATATGACCCAATCGTATGCCCCAACTTATCCCAGTCAACGCTGTACACAAGACCGTTAAGCCCCTGAGCTAATGCTTTACCTATCCGCTCCCAGTTAATGCCAGTAAACAACAAATACAACGTATTTACGATAGTGTTGATTCCGGTGCCAAACATTCGACCGATATTTACCCAGTTTATCGTATCTATCAAGCTGTTAAAGAGCTCACAAAACCCATCGCAAAACTCTGTGATGGATTTGCCTAAGTTATCCCATGATATCCACTTTGTAAATGATGCTACAGCCTTATTGACCTGCTGACCTATGAGCTTACCAATACCGGCATAGTCACCCTCGGCCCACAGGTCTTTGAGCTGCTTGACCCATTTTTTGATAGGTCCGTCATCGA
>OAUI01000197.1_pt1 | contig 7029 bp, 8 predicted proteins | sample 1501221 | NCBI WGS metagenome assembly OAUI01 (sample SAMEA2580015, study PRJEB22360) | human gut metagenome | biome: human gut; feature: human-associated habitat; material: faeces | place: Denmark | collected 2008/2010 | reverse complement strand
TCAATGCCTTTAAGTACCGTAAAGACACGGCTTTATAAAGGATTGAAGGACATGCGTATACAGATGGAGGAACAGGATGTATGAAAAAGGTAGATAAGCTACGACAGGAATATGAGGAAATACAGACACCGCAGGATTTGGACAGCTTTATGGATACCTGCATCGATCAGGCACAGAAAAAGCAGAGCCGCTTTACCTTTTACAGGCTGCGCTCAGTGCTGCCCTTATAGGTTATCTGATTGTGCTGAACACCGTACCGGCGTTTGCCCAAAGCGTATTCGCGATTCCTCTGCTGGGCGATGTCTCCCGTATTCTGTGCGTGCGGGAATATCAGAAAACCAGTGATGTGGATTCCTTAAGCGTCAAGGTTCCGGAGGTGAAAAACACGGGAAATCCAGAGATGGAGGAGCGTGTGAATAAACAGATTGAGGAGCGCATCAATAAAACAACCGAGCAGCTGTATAAGGACAGTGCACAGGTTCGGGAAATGATGAAAAAGGAAAAGGTGGAATCGCTGACCGCAAAAACAGAGGTCACAATCGATTATAAAATCACCTGTAATCAAAAGAACCTGTTATCCTTCCAGATTATGACAAACTATCAGCTGAATACCTCCATGCAGGAATATCAGACCTTCAATCTGGATTTATCCAGTGGAAGAGACATCACACTGCAGGATTTGTTTGGCAAGGATTATGAGGATACTATTAACACCAGTGTCCGCAGACAAATCAAAGAGCGTACAGAGCAGAATGAAAATGCAAGCTATTTTGACGGAGCGATGGGATTTCAGGGAATCCGTAAAAATCAGCCATACTATATTGACAGCAAGGGAAACGTTGTCATCATCTTTGAAAAATATTCCATTGCCCCCGGGTATATGGGAACACAGGAATTTAAAATACCTTGCAGTGAGCTTCACAAGTATACAGGAGGAAAGTAATGATGAAACAGGAATACAAACGGAACAGACATGTCAACCCAAAGCGGCTTATGCTGCTGATACTGATACCGGTTCTGCTGCTGGCAGGCGGCTTCGGGATTTATAAAATCATGGCTGAGGATGCGTATGCGGCCTACAACACCTATGACGAAAGCAATAAGAAGGAAGGTACGATGGAGCATTTCACCGAGGAGAAGGAGGATACCTATTATCTTTCCTTCTATTATCCGAAGTTTGAAGATAAACAGCTCAATGAAATCGTACAAACCTATCGCAGTACAAGTATACAGACAAAGCGCAAGCATGAAGGCATGCAGTATATCGCGATTGATTATGCCAGTGAAAAGCTGTTTGATCAGTATGTGAATCTAACCTTTATACAGAAGATTTATGATGCTGATGAAAAACAGGTGGATGAAGTCAGAAATCACTATACCTATGATACCAAACAGAGAAAGCTAATCACCGTGCAGGATGCCCTGCGTCGGGATTATGTGCAGGTGGTAAAAAAGCTGGCAGAGACAGCAGGCATAAAAACCCCCAGCATCACTTCCCTGCAGGTGCAGGTTGAAAAAGACGGGCTTATGCTCTATACCGGCAAGGAAACAAAAGGGATGGCCTTTCCCTATAAGGAATATAAGAAATACATCCGCCTTGCGAACCGAAACATTCCTTCACTATATCAAAAAGACGCGATCATTCCGACAGAGCAGAAGGTGGATCCCAACAAGAAAATGATTGCCTTCACCTTTGACGACGGTCCGCATTGGCAAAATACACAAATCATCATGAAGGAATTTGAAAAATACAACGGACGTGCCACCTTCTTTATGCTGGGACAGAATGTGAAGGACGACACGACCGGTGTGGATCACACGGATATCGTTCGCGATATGTATAAACGCGGCTTTGAGGTGGGAAATCATTCCTGGGACCACTCCATGCGGATCGCCGCAAGCAAAAGTGATGCGATGAGCAAAGCTGAAGTAAGTGATGAAATCTATAACACGCAGGACGCCATATTTGCGGCATGCGGTGCGGATGCGACGATGTTTCGTCCACCCTATGGTGCATTGAATAACAATGTACGTGCCGTATCCACTCTGGATTTCGCACTCTGGGATTTGGATACTCTGGATTGGAGCAATAAAAACGCAGATATCATCACCCAGAATATCATGCAGAATGTGCATGACGGCTCCGTTATCCTACTGCATGATATCCACGATTTTTCCAGAGATGCCATCCTGCAGGTGCTGCCGAAGCTGGAGGCAAAGGGCTATCAGTTCGTTTCCCTTTCCACTCTTCGCAAATATAAAAACGAAGAGCTGGTAAATGAAAATATCGTCATCCCTGCCTCCATGAAGTAACATCATATCAATTCGCTATTTTCAATTCAGTGTATTGCCATACCGCTGCAGGTATGGCTTTTTTGTACAGCCTGTAATGCAATCCAATGTATGAAAGACCGTTTGTAATGCCTATGCAATTGGAATCCATATGACAGCAATACGCAACCTTCCATATGAAATACACAGTGGTATTCATTGCTACAGGATCCATTTCGCCAACAGACCTCATTATTTCCCATATCTTACAGAGTTATGAAATTTATGATTTTTCAACCACTACAAGGTAATTTATGTAAAAGGATGCTATAATATTACCGGATAGCTATTTTGGAGGGATTATGAATACGAGAAGAAAAAAAATAAGGAAGGATCGACTGGCAATTTTACTGGTACTCTGTGCCGTGGTGATAACCACAATCGGCTTCGGAATATGGAAAATCAGCGGCATGCTGTTTCATGATCCGTACGAAACATACAAAGCCTATGAAACAAAAGGAAAAGATTACGGAGATATACAGCAGGTCAGTAAGGAATATGAGAACGAGGCGTTTGTATCCTTTACCTATCCTGCATATGAAGAAAAGGAATTAAACAGCCTTGTCAAGGCATACGAGAAAAAGACTGTGCCAGCGGCCGGTAAGACAAAGAAGCAGATTACAAGCATTGATTATGACAGCTCACTGCTTTTTGACCGCTATGTGAATCTGGCATTCCACAGACACACATACAATGTTGATGGTGTGCAAACGCATACAGAGACCACATGGATGCTGTATGATAAAAAGCAGAAGAAGCAGCTGGTGCTGGAGGATGTATTGCGCCGTGAGTATCCTGCTTTGGTGAAAAGGCTGGCCGGGGAACAGGGCTGGAAAAAGGATATAAAGCGTGATACTAGTGCCCTTTCCATGACAAAGACAAGCCTGCGTATCCATCTGGATGAAAAGCATACCGTTTCCATTCCATATAAGGAATATAGGAAATACATAAGACTGAAGGATTCCCATATACCGTCATTGTACCAGAAGGATACAGCGGTTGCCAGGGCACAGCCAAAGGTTGACCCTAAAAAGAAGATGATCGCCTTTACCTTTGATGACGGGCCAAGTGCCTATACCTCGGAGGTCATGGATATATTTGAACAATACGACGGACGCGCCACCTTCTTCATGCTTGGACAAAACGTGGAGGCAAACCGTGATACAGTAAAGGAAATGTATAACCGCGGCTTTGAGCTGGGGAATCATTCCTGGGATCATTCCATGGATCTTGCGGCTTCCAAAAAAGGATACATGTCTGTTTCACAGGTCACGGAAAACATTTATAAGGTTCAGGATGCAATCTATGCCATCTGCGGTGCAGAGCCGCAATATTTCCGTCCGCCATATGGTGCGGTAAACAACAATATGCTGAAGGGCAATCATCTTGGCTATGCGTTCTGGGATATCGACACAAGAGACTGGTCCAGCAAGAATGCCGCCAGCATCACTGCTGCAGCATTGAACGGGGCAAAGAACGGCAATATCGTTATTTTGTTTCATGATATATATGAGCCAAGCGTGGAAAGTCTGAAATCCATCCTGCCGGAATTAAAGAAGCAGGGCTATCAGTTTGTCACCTATTCCACTTTAATGAAATATGAAAAGGACTACCTGTTGAAGCTGGATGCCGGCTACGGCGTATCGGAAGCATACGCAAACGGTCATTAGATCTGCGCATTATTCGCAGGTCTTTTTTCTTCATTTGTGCTATACTGAAGAAAAAGGAAAAGGAGGAAAAGCATATGCTTACTGAAATATGGACAAGGCAGAGTATACGCCGCTATGAAGATCGGACAGTAGAAAAGGAAAAGCTGGAGGAGCTACTTCGCGCCGCCATGCATGCGCCTACGGCAAGGAATACACAAAGCTGGCGATTTATGGTGATTCGCAATCGGAAAGCTCTGGATGAGATGACAACCCTGCAGCCTTATACAGGAATGATGAAAACAGCGCCCTGCGCCATTCTTGTGATGGGTGATCAAAAAGCTACCGATTTGGATGAATATCTGTACTGTGACTGCAGTGCCGCAATCCAAAACATCCTGATAGAAGCACGGCATCAGGGACTGTCAACCTGCTGGTGTGCCGTGGGACCGCGAAAGGAGCGCATAAATAACTTTCGCAATTATTATAAGTTGAAGGAGGATTTACTCCCGGTTGCGGTCATTGCTGTGGGCTACGGTTGTGAAGATAAAGAAATTGCGGATCGCTTTGACCCAGATAAGATTTCATACTTCGACTGATGGATGAAGGATACTTCGTTTCTCGTAAATGAAAATACGCAAAGGTATCGCTGTTATAGGAAACCTTTGCGTTTTCAATTTTAAAAATCACAATGCTGCAACAGGCCTGAAAATGTCTGTTCATTACCAGATCCATTTGCTTCAGCTACCATGCCTGCTGTTTTCAGTATCACCGCTGATGTAAGGGAAGTATTTCTGCCTGTCATAGCATGTAATCTCCAGTTCAATACCTTCACTGTCCTTCAGAAAAAATGCATAATAGTCCTCACAGTATTCCGGATAAAATCTTGGCGCATGAACAATCTGCATCTTCATCTGCAGGACCTGCTCGTATAAGCGATCCACTGTTTGCGTATCATCTACCATAAATGCCACATGATGCAAAGCTCCAGGCTTCCTGCGGCTGAGCTTTTCCTTTTCAAAACAGCTCCGCGGACTGACAATACCGATGGAGAACGCCGCATGATGGTATTCTATTATTTCATATGCATTTGCTTCCTTACGGTCATATTCCTTATAACGCAGATCAAAGCCAAGCAGTGGCAGAAATTGATCATAAAAGCGTTCTGCACGTTTTAAATCACGAACGGTGACATGCAGATGATCAAGTAAAGGAGTCATATCAATCACCGCTATATTGCTTCAACCATGCTTCATCGGCAGGAAAACAGCGATGAACTCCGTTTTCATATGCCGCGACCATGAGGGTTACCTCACCATCCTGTGCCACAACATAAGGAAATTCCTTTAAATTTGTCACAGCAGCACAGTTCCCCTTTGTATCCATGGCAATCATGGATATGGCATCACAGTCGTTTCCAGCCTGCTTCATACGTGCCATATGGGTATCCAGCACCTGAATCAAAGCATCCTGTACGGCTATCCCTGCACGCATCAGATCAACAACCCGAACAGACAGACAGCCACGCATAATATCTTCTCCTAGACCGGTTGCCGCTGCACTGCCGGCCATTGCGTCACTGTAAAAGCCGGAGCCGATGACCGGGCTGTCCCCCACTCTGCCGGCATGCTTTAAAAACAAACCCGCAGCCATTTCATTATCCTTTGCGGCCAGCACGCAAACCGTGTCATGACCGTCATATGCCTTTAAATCCGCATCCTTCTTAGCCTGTTTCCAACGCTGCTTCGAAGCCTCGGTAAGATTATTTGCAAAAGCGAAGCCTTCCTCCTGTGCATAGCCTTCCGCTCCCTTTCCGGCAAGCAGACAATTGCAATGCTTCCCGCACAGGGATGCTGCGACCTCGATTGCGGATGCCACATTCTCCATCTCAATCACACCGCCAAAATTTAATGTTTTCCCATCCATATAGGCTGCATCCAGCTGCACATGCCCGTCGATATTGGGAAGACCGCCCTTTCCGACCGACACAAATTCCTCGCGCTGTTCCACATTCTGTATCGCTGTGCGTATGGCTTCCTTTACACTCTGCTCCCGCAAAACCGCTGCTCCCCTGCGGATACCGTCAAATGCCATCTTCCAGGTTCCTATCATCGTCTGCTTCATTGTTCATTCCTCCGTTTTCATCTGATGTATGCTCACTCTGTTTTTCCATGTTTATTATACAGGAAAAACGCGCAGGGATGAAGCATAATTCACACGCTCGCATACCGTAAGCTCTTAGATCCTTCCATAAATTATTTTGAACCTCATACTGCTGTACCTCCAAATGACCGGTATAAAAAAAGAAAGCCGGCAAATTCCCGGGTTCTTTCTTACGTTAGGGTATTTGCAAAAGGGAGACTTCAGCTTCTATTGATAAAAACAATAATATGTAAGTCTCCCTATGTTAAGTTTACCCACAATCAAGAAAGAACCAATCCCTGTAAGCAGGGACGCCTGACTTTCCATTTTCTGCACACTGGACTGGCAATGCGCTGTTTGTTTTCTATAGCAGCGGATCAACTGCATCCGTGTTGATATCACGAATCGTTTCACAGCTCTGGTTAAACTTCGCCTGATCCACTTCATTCAGATCCAGCTTTACGATTTCACGGATCCCCTGACGGTTGACAACTGCCGGTACACCGATATACAGCCCCTCTTGACCATATTCGTTATTCTGATACGCAGACACTGTCAGAATAACATTCTCATCATCCAGAATGGCATGCACCAGCCGGTTCAGCGACAGTCCGATTCCATAATAGGTGGAACGCTTGCGCTTCACGATTTCATACCCTGCCTGCTGTACATTTGTGTAGATGTCATGCAGATCGGATAAATCTCTGCCCTTTTCATCCAGCAGGTCCAGCAGATTCTTGCAGCCGACATAGGCATTGGTCCATGGCACAAAGCTGGAATCGCCATGCTCGCCCATGATATACGCGTGAATATTGCTGGTGGAAACATCCAGATATTCGCTCATCATATAGCGTAGACGGGCTGTGTCCAGAATCGTTCCGGAGCCGATGACACGCTCCGTCGGCAGTCC
>OAUI01000193.1_pt1 | contig 7173 bp, 6 predicted proteins | sample 1501221 | NCBI WGS metagenome assembly OAUI01 (sample SAMEA2580015, study PRJEB22360) | human gut metagenome | biome: human gut; feature: human-associated habitat; material: faeces | place: Denmark | collected 2008/2010 | reverse complement strand
CGGTATGGGAATTTATGATTACCGCACTTCCTGCATCCTTCTTCAGCTGATTGTATGCGGAGCGCTGTGCTTCGATATCAATGGTCGTACGAATATCCTGACCGTTTCTGGCCTTCTGTTCGGCAACGGTATCCTTCAGATCACCATTTTCATCCAAAATGATGATCTTACAGCCGCTGACTGCCCTCAGCTTGCTTTCATAAATACTTTCCAGACCGCTCTTACCGATGATACTGGTTGCGGTATAGCCTTCCTTCTTATGCTTTTCCAAATCCTCAGCGGTGACATTCTGCACATATCCGGTGATATGCGCTGTCATTTCGCCATACGGATACACGCGTCCGGTGGTTTCCTGTACAAAGGCACCGTCAATTTTTCGAAGCCCCTCAATGATTTCCGCACGCTTCGCTGCCGTGATCGTTTTGATTGGTACAAACATATCATCCTGTACCCAGGAGGCTGACAGTGCTTTTTTGATACTGTCCTCACTGACATCCAGAACTCTGGCCATGGCAGAAACCGTATCCGCCTCATTTCCCAGCTTTCCTGCTATCAGGCCAACCTGAAATACACTTCCCTGCTGTGCCAGTGCTTTTCCGTTCCGGTCAAGAATCGATCCTCTTTCCCCCTCGGTAACGGACACATTCACCTTATCCGAATCATGCAGCTGCGGAAATATCTGCGTGCTGTCCCATACAATACGGTAATCACCATCTTCCTTAACCACCGTCGCCTTATTGTCAAAATCAATGGTTCCGGCTGCACTCTTCATACGAACATGATAGCTGATTTCGCTTCCGTCATCCCCTGTATCCGAACTGTCTTTGATTTCCATCGAGAAATCAGATGCGTCGATCCCCTCATAAATATTTTTGTTTCGCGTAATAAAATCTTCTTCCTTCCATTTCTTTTTCGCGTCGCTGCTGATCAGGGAATACATGTCCTTGTATTTGCCTTCTTTCAAAAGATCAGTATAGGAAAGCAATACGGACTCCGGCTTTGAACCGCCGCTGAATAAGAAATACGCCGCAACCGCAACGATTGCAACTGCCGCAACGATACCGGCGATCCCCCAGAGTTTCTTTTTATCTGTCATAAAGCAAGCACCTCCTCATTTTATGTTTCTATTTTACCATGGTCAGGTAAGCATTTCCATGCCGGTTTTACCTTTACAAAGAACCTTCCATAAATTGTAAGAAATTAAGTGAGGTTCCTACTCTGCCGGTTTTCTTTCTAGTATATGGCAGAATTCTCAGTTTTTGATTTGTTTCGTCATCTTTTTGTTGTACAATGAAAGAAGAAACAAAAAGGTGGTGACGTCTATGCAAAGCAAAGGCAAGGCAAACAGTAAGGCGGACATACAGCATGATCATCTCACTGCTCTGTGGAATAAGGAGGCAGGGGAGGAGCTGCTGGATTCCTGTATCCGTACAGCCAAAGCGCAGAGTACCTCCTTTCTTGCGGTCCTTCTGGATGTCAATGATCTGGATACCATAAACAAACGCTGTGGACATCAGGAGGGGATCGGATCCTGCAAAGGGTAGCGGAAAAACTCGCAGCAGTCTGCAGACCGGGGATTTCGCAATCCGTCTGGGCGGTGATGAGTTTCTCCTTGTTTTTCAACAGCTTTCCAAAAAAGAGGTACGCAACCTGCTGGATCAAATTCTGAATGAACTGGAGGAAGAAAGCAGGGAGTTTCCCTATACCATGGGCTTCTGCTTCGGAATTACACAGATCATGGCGGATATGGAGCTGTCAGTGAAAAAAATCATTATGCGTGCAGATGATGAAATGTATCTGTCAAAACGCCGCTATCATCTGGAGCAGTCAAGAAAAGCCTTTGCGCTGCGCCCTTACCATGAAAGTGAGGAGGTGCGCCAGTTTTCCTATGATAAGGATCTGCTGCTGAGTGCCCTGATGCAGAGCAGCGATGATTATATCTATGTATGCAATATGAAGGAGGACCCTTCCTGCTTCCGATATTCCCGTGCCATGGTTGAGGAATTTGATCTCCCATCGGAAATCGTGCATGATGCTGCCAATGTATGGGGCGCAAGAATTCATGAGGCAGACCAGAAGATATTTCTGGAAGGGAATCAGGAAATTGCCGATGGCCGTGTGGATTTTCACAATGTGGAGTATCGTGCCAGAAACTGCAGAGGCGAGTGGGTGTGGCTCAGATGCCGCGGTCATGTGGAGCGGGATGAGGATGGACAGCCGGTTTTGTTTGCCGGCATTATCACCAATCTGGGACGTAAGAATAAAATCGATTATCTGAGCGGTCAGTTTAACAAATATGAGCTGGAGGATACGCTGCAGATGATGGTTGCCAAGGAGGAGCATTTCTTCATGATGATCCTGGATCTGGATGGTTTTTCCAGCATCAACAAGCTGTACAATCACCAGTTTGGAGATGAGGTGCTGGCCAAGACGGCGATCATCCAGTCTGTTCTTCCGGAATATGCAAGGCTGTACCGCAATGATGGTGATGAATTTATCGTTCTTCTCAGGAGCTGTACCGATTCCAACGAGATTGCCGGCTTTTATCACAGGCTCCAGCAGGAGCTGGGGCATCAGCGCATTCTGAACGGAAAGAAATACCACTGCACGGTTTCTGCCGGCTGTGCCTGCTTTCCAAAGGATGGCGATGATATGATGTCACTGACGAAGAACGTCGGTTATGCACTGGAGGCAAGCAAGCGCAATGGTAAGAACAGACTGACGTTCTATGAGAAGAAAATGTCGGAAACAGAGCTGCAGGAGCTGGATATGCTGGAACAGCTGCGTTACAGCATGGAACATGATTTCGAAGGCTTTTCCCTGCAGTATCAGCCGCAGGTGGAGGCAGACAGCGGCCGTATAATCGCTGCGGAGGCACTGGCCAGATGGCACAGCAGCATGTATGGCAATGTATCGCCTGTGGTGTTCATTCCCTTGCTGGAAAAGAGCGGGATGATACTCACCATCGGTAAATGGATATTTGAAACAGCCCTCAGGCAATGTGCAGCGTGGCTGAAAAAGTGTCCGGATTTCTGTGTCAGTGTGAATTTATCCTACCTGCAGCTGTATGAGGAAGGATTCATCACATTCATGAAGGAAACGCTGAAGAAGTGCCATGTTCCCAGCCGCAATATCATTGTGGAAATGACGGAGAGCTATATGGTGAAAAGCAGTGAGGAGCTGCAGGCGATCTTTCAGGAGATACGAAGCATCGGTGTGCGTATCGCCATGGATGATTTTGGAACCGGATACTCCTCTCTCGGTGTTTTGAAAAATTCCCCTGCGGATATTGTGAAAATCGACCGGATTTTCATTAAGGATATTTTAAACAGTGAATTTGATGCGACCTTTATTCAGTTTGTTGTCAGATTGTGCCATGATGTGAATATTCGTGTTCTGCTGGAGGGTGTGGAGACAAAGGCGGAATATGAGAAGGTAAAAACCATGGGACTGGACGATATTCAAGGCTATTATTTTGGAAAACCGATGCATCCCGAGAAACTGGAGGAGCTTTTGCGGTAGATGACAGGCTGCCATGCTGCCTGCAGCTTTTATGGAAATCAGATAAAAAAACAGGAAGTCATGTGAACATCCGGGTACGGAACATATCCGTTCAGGATGAAGCAGACTTCCTGTTTGCCATTTATAAAAGCATCTCCGCATGTCCAAAGAAAGATAACAGGGCAAGGTGCGAAAAACGTTTTATCAGGCATCGGCTTTCCTTCTTGACGCCATCCGCTTTATGATACCGTGTTCCAGTGGGCGGGTATGTGCAGGTGATTGGGGAGCCTTGTCAAGCTGTCACCGATGGCGGTGTTCAGCTGCATCTGGGTCAGAAAGAAACAATTACGCAAATCACTGCCGGCAATGCGGCAGTCCCGCATATCACTTCCCAGAAAACAGGAGCCCTGCAGGTCGCAGCCTGACAAATCAGCGGCAAGCAGAGACTTCATACTGAAATCCGTGCTTCGCAGTCTTTTATTGGTGAACCGCTTTCCCATTGGATGCTTATGAGGATAAGGATGCCGAAGCTGCTTTTGCTGCATCGTCTTTTTTAACAGGCGGTTGGTCTGCTCATGCAGGGAGTCGATATCAGCGGTAAGTACCTTTCTCCAGGGCTGTCTGCGTACCGTGTCCAGTGTTTGAATCAGCACCTGCAATTCTCCATGGAAGGAAGCAGTTTCCTTCTGCAGCAGTGCTTCCCCGAGATACCAGAGCATCTGATGCAGGGAAAACAGCTTTCTGTATACTGCAAACATATCCTGGTCCGCAGGTACATTCTTTTGAACGGCAAATTGTCCCGCACCCAGGCAGTCGTAGCCAAGACAGCCCTTCATGCCCTTCTGCTTCAGCTCATGATGAATTTTGCAGGTATGATCGCTGCATAAATAGCTGCAGGATACACCGCAAGGCTTATCCTGCGGAAAACCATCCAGCTTTGAAAAATAAAGTGCTCTGCAGCAAAGTCCCCTGCATAGAGAACAGTCTGCATATAGGGCCAGTTCTTCGAGAATCATGAAGCCACATCCTTACAGCTGCAAAACGCAAGAGCCAGATACAGCAGATAGGAGCTGAAGCAAAACAGTACAAACAGCCATACCGGAATTCGCAGCACGATGATATTCTGAAACAGCAGCATACAGCCAACACTGATGCATAATGTAAACAGCCACAGGAGCAGCAACCGCCGTTTTACTGCCTTATCGTCGTTTTCAAAGCTGCTGCGGCAAATCCACTGCACAATGCATACGGCGCTTATGCCCAGCAGGATATCCAGCAGCAGTGTTGATAAGGAAAGCGGATAGGTGCTTTGTATATCGAGCTGCAGCAATGCATGAAGGCCGTCCTTTGAAAGAAACAGATTGATAACGCCCAGAATGGCAATCAGGAGAAAGACAATCTGCAAACGCTCCCGCAGCTTTTCCAGCTGTGAGCGCGGCGGCAGCTCTTTGATAACCGTGTCACAGAATGCCTTGTAATCCTCGGGAAACACCTCATCCAGAGGTGCATTGCGCTGCTGTGCCTCCAGCAGCATCAGTGTCAAATCATAGCGGACCTTTTCCTGCTGCAGCTCACTGATATCGGCACCTCGCAGATAACATACGATATCTGTCATAAGCCTTTGGTAATCTTCACATAAAGTCTTATCCAGACGATTATTTTCTTTGTGCAGCATTCGCATGTTACGATTCATATGCATATCCTCCCATCACAGCGGCAACACCCTGCTGCAATTCCTTCCAATGCTTCATAAAATCCTGTATTTCCAGATGACCGGCTTTTGTAATGGTATAGTATTTTCGATTGGGGCCGTAAGCCGATTTGCGAAATTCACTGTTGATACATCCGTTTTTCTCCAGTCGAAGAAGCAGCGGATAAATCGTACCCTCCGATATATTGGAAAATCCGTAGCTCTTCAGCTTTTGCGAAATATCATACCCATAGGTATCCTCCTGTGCAATCACGATCAGGATACAGTTATCCAGAATACCCTTCATCATCTGACTTGGCAGCATGGCGTCACCTCCTCACTATCTTGTTATACAAGTTACAGCTATATTGTAAAACAAGATAGCGCATCCGTCAAGACCCTATTCTCTGTTTTCAGCGTTGTTATACGGAGGGAACGTGTCTCTTTCATCTGCATGATCGCTGCACTTTACCTCACCGCATCATCCTTCTGCCTTTCCTCGCACTTGTCCACCAGGTGCCCTTTGGGGATGAATGTATCATCAGCGAAAACTTTGCATCAGCTTTTATGGAAAATGGCTGTCTTCTCCGATATATTTCTAGTATAATATAGAAAAGCACAGAAAGAAGGAACCGGTATGAGCGCTTATATTGAATTTCAGAATGTGAAAAAGATATATAAAATGGGGGAAGTGGAAATCCAGGCACTTGCCGGTGTGGATTTTACCATTGATAAAGGGGAGTTTGTAGTAATTGCAGGAGCCAGCGGTGCCGGTAAAAGCACAATACTGAATATTCTTGGCGGCATGGACTCCTCAACAAGCGGCAATATTTTTGTGGATGGAACTGAAATCAGTAAATTTAATGCCAAGCAGCTGACAACGTACCGGCGCTATGATATTGGGTTTGTTTTTCAGTTTTATAATCTTGTGCAGAATCTGACTGTAAAGGAAAATGTGGAGCTGGCCACTCAGATTTGTAAGCAGCCGCTGGATATCGATGAAACGATTGAAGCTGTCGGACTGAAGGAGCGTGCCTCCAATTTCCCGGCACAGCTGTCCGGTGGAGAACAGCAGCGTGTGGCAATTGCCCGCGCACTTGCCAAAAATCCGAAGCTTTTGCTGTGTGATGAGCCGACAGGGGCACTGGATTACAATACCGGAAAACAGATTTTGAAGCTTTTGCAGGATACCTGCCGGCAGCGCGGAGTCAGTGTTGTAGTGATTACACACAATCTGGCATTGACTGCCATGGGAGATAAGGTAATCAAGGTACGAAACGGAAAAATTGACAGCATCACGATCAATGAGCATCCTTTACCGGTAGAAAGGATTGAATACTGATATGAAAAAGAAAGCCCTTCTGAAAGATACCCTGCGGGAAATCCGCAAATCCTTCGGTCGCTTCTTTTCCATCTTTGCCATCGTCGGCATCGGAGTCGCCTTCTTCGCCGGAGTACGGGACAGTGTACCGGTGATGAAAAATACTGCGGATACTTATTTTGATGACTATAATTTCATGGATCTGAAGATTATGTCGACCATCGGCATGACAAAGGAGGATGTTTCCGCTATCCGTCAGGTGGATGGAGTGGCCGGCGTGTATGGCAGCTACAGCATGGATGTACTCAATACGCATAACAATCAGCAGCGTGTCTACAAGCTGCTGTCTTATCCGATGAATGCGAAGGCAGAGGATGAAAACTATATCAATCAGATGCGGCTGATCAAGGGGCGGCTTCCCCGGAAAGCGGATGAATGCGTCATCGAATACACCAACATCAAGGGAGCAGATTCCAGAATCGGAGAAATGATAACCTTTGCGAGCGGTACGGACGAAAAACTGGATGCGTCATTAAAGCGCTCAACCTATAAAATCGTCGGAGAGGTAACGATGCCGTATTATCTGTCCTATGAAAAGGGCAGCTCCGCCATCGGCAGCGGCAGGCTTGGTAAATTTTCCGGGGTTTCGGACTCATATTTC
>OAUI01000186.1_pt1 | contig 7609 bp, 5 predicted proteins | sample 1501221 | NCBI WGS metagenome assembly OAUI01 (sample SAMEA2580015, study PRJEB22360) | human gut metagenome | biome: human gut; feature: human-associated habitat; material: faeces | place: Denmark | collected 2008/2010 | reverse complement strand
CGCTCTGTATGGAGTATCCATGGGAGCCAGCACGGTTATGATGGCAAGTGGTAACGAACAGCTTCCGGATGCTGTAAAAGTCGCAGTGGAAGACTGCGGCTATACAAGTGCCTGGGATGAATTTAGCTTCCAGCTGGATGATTTGTTTGGATTGCCGTCTTTTCCCGCACTGGATGCCGCAAATCTTGTGACAAAGCTTCGTGCAGGCTATGATTTAAAGGATGCGGATGCGCTAGCCGCAGTAAAAAGGAAAAAGGTCCCCATGCTGTTCATCCATGGAGATGCGGACGATTTCGTTCCAACAGATATGGTGTACCCTCTATATAAGGCAGCTGCCGGTGAAAAAGAGCTTATGATTGTTAAGGGAGCCGGACATGGAAAGAGTAGAGAGGCCGATCCGCTGGCCTATTGGGAAAAGGTGGATACCTTCCTTGAAAAATACATATAGAGGCATAAGATTATTTCATGCAAACGGCTGAAATTGATATAAAAGGATTCCTAAAACCAGCAAAAAGTGTTATATTATTAGGGAATACAGGAGGTATTGAAAATGAGTAAAAGACCAGTAGTATTAGTGGTTATGGACGGTGTGGGAATCAGTGATTCCGAATTTGGAAATGCCGTAAAAAAAGCGTATAAACCAACATTAGACAACCTGTGGGAAAACAGCCCGCATACAGAAATCAAGGCACATGGTCTTGCTGTTGGACTTCCTACGGATGATGATATGGGGAACAGCGAGGTAGGACACAATGCACTTGGCTGCGGACAGATTTATTCTCAGGGAGCGAAGCTGGTAAATGAAAATATCGAAACAGGTGAAATCTTTAAAACAGAAACCTGGAGCGGACTTGTAAATAACTGTAAGGATGGAAAGATGCATTTCCTCGGATTGCTTTCTGATGGAAACGTGCACTCTCACATCAACCATCTGAAGGCTTTGATTAAAAAGGCTAAGGAAGATGGTGTTAAGGAAGTGCGTGTTCATGCATTGCTGGATGGACGTGATGTTCCGGAAACAAGTGCATTAACCTATGTAGATGATATAGAAGCTTACATGGCTGAGCTGAACGATGACAGCTTCCATGCCTGCATTGCAAGCGGTGGCGGACGTATGACCATTACCATGGACCGTTACGAAGCAAACTGGGCAATGGTTGAGCAGGGATGGCATGTGCATGTGCTTGGCGAAGGTAGAGAATTTGCGTCTGCGAAGGAAGCAATCGAAACCTATCGTGCAGAATCCGGTGTAGTTGACCAGGATCTGCCTGGATTCGTTATTGCGAAGGATGGAAAGCCGGTCGGTACGATCGAGGATGGAGACAGTGTCATTCTGTTCAACTTCCGTGGTGACCGTGCACAGGAAATCTCTCTGGCGTTTGACGGAGATGACAGCTTTGACAAGTTTGACCGTGTCAGAATGCCGAAGGTGATGTTTGCCGGAATGCTGCAGTATGATGCTGACCTGAACATCCCTCATAATTTCCTGACATACCCTCCAAAAATTAAATATACATTGACGGAAGAGCTGTGCAAGCATGGTATCCGTGAATATGCAATCAGTGAAACGCAGAAATTCGGACATGTTACGTATTTCTGGAATGGTAACCGTTCCGAAAAGCTGGATGAAAAGCTGGAAGACTATGTGGAAATCAAATCCGATGTAATTCCGTTTGAACAGCGTCCTTGGATGAAATCTGCAGAAATTACAGATGTTCTGTGTGCGGCAATCGAATCCGGAAACTATGATTTCCTGCGTACGAACTATCCAAACGGTGATATGGTTGGACATACAGGAAACTTTGAAGCTACCGTAATCGGTGTGGAGTCAGTGGATTTGCAGCTGGCCCGTGTAAAGAAGGCTGTGGATGCAGTTAACGGTATTCTGATCGTAACCGCTGATCATGGAAACGCCGATGAAATGTATGAAAAGAAGAAAAAGGAAGATGCTCCTGTAAAGGCAAAGACATCTCACACATTAAACAAGGTTCCGTTCATCATTTACGGTGCTGATGTAGAGCTAAAGCAGGATGAGCAGCTTGGATTATCCAATGTGGCAGCTACCGTAGCAGACCTGCTGGAAGTAGCACCGAATGAACACTGGAATGAAAGTATTATCAAAAAATAATTGTATTGTATAACATCTGTCTAGGTATATATAATATATAAGCCAGTCCCTTAGTTAATAAGCGGATTGGCTTTTTTTATATAGCAAGCGAGGACAGCCTGAGGTTCTGTCTGTGGATGCTGGAAGAAAACCCTCTTTATTTTTACATAACAGACATAACAATCTGACCTTGCTGTTCTCGCACATATGAGTGAACAGCAAGGTGCAGTTTCATGCAAAGCTCTTGTGATACTGTATAACCTGTTATACACTATGTTCTTATACTTTTAGCGGTACTGGTAAGTATAAATATGATACTATAAAAATGAAGGTGTTATCTGATAACCGAGGTGATCATAGATGAGGACAAATAAAGAAATGGTTGTAATGTATATGCAGGACATGACCATAAAAAAGGGTGAAGATTTCAAAGGCTTTACGACTCAGGAGCTGTCGGCTGATTTAAATATACAGAGAACCAATCTTTCAGCGATATTAAATGATTGTGTTAAGCAGGGTATTCTGGAAAAATCAAAGCAAAGACCTGTACTGTATAGATTAAAAGAAGGTAAAAAGGAAGAAAAGCATTTATCCTGCTTCTCAAAACTGATTGGTGTCAACGGCAGCCTGAAGAATGCTGTTCAATTAGCAAAAGCAGCTATTCTTTATCCGGAAGACGCTATGAGTACATTGATCGTCGGCGAACAGGGCACTGGCAAAACATTACTGACAATCATCTGGTATCCGTTCTTCAAAATTTATGAAAAGCAGTGTATTGAAAAGGAACAAGCAGAAGCTCTGGAAGCATAGGAGGTTTAGCTATGGCGTTTCCGGAAGGATTTTTATGGGGCGGCAGCTCTTCCAGCGCGCAGGTAGAGGGCGGTTATGATTGTGATGGACGCGGACTTTCTATCTGGGATGTCAAGCAACTGAATGAAGGAACCTGTTCCTTTCATTACGCTTCCGATTTCTATCATCATTGGAAAGAGGATATTGCACTTATGGCGGAAATGGGATTCAAAGCATACAGGATGTCCATTTCCTGGAGCCGTATCCTGCCTGATGGTGAAAATGAGATAAATCAAAAAGGAATAGATTTTTATAAAGCGGTATTTGCTGAATGTCGTAAATACGACATAGAACCCATTGTTACCATCTTTCATTTTGATTTACCGCTTGCTTTGGAAAAGAAATACGGGAATTGGAATAACCGCAGGATGATGGATGCCTATGTCGCCTACTGCAGAGTGCTGTTTTCGGAATTCAAAGAGGATGTTACATATTGGCTGACGTACAATGAACAGAATATGCTGATTTTCTTTGGGGCCGTGGATATGACTGGCGGCAGCGGCAGGGTGCAGAATTTAGATGCATTATATAATCAGGCTCATGTGCAGCTGGTCGCACAGGCAAAGGCAATTCATCTTTGTCATGAGCTGTGTCCGGATGCGAAAATCGGACCGGCACCGAATATTACAACATCCTATCCGAAATCGTGCAATCCAATCGATTATATCGCCGCAATGAATATGGATGATCTGAGAAATAATTTTTACCTGGATGCGCTGGTATTCGGGAAATATCCGGAAAGTGTCAATCACTACTTTGAATTAAATGACATTCAGATACGTACAGAGGAAGGCGATTTTGAATGCATGAGAACCTGCCATCCGGATTTTATCGGCTTCAATTGCTATGGTAATGATACAACGGAATATCTGCCGTACTTTGAAATTGACTATGAAGCTATGCTGCATGCGGATAACAGAGAAGTAAGCTATTTGATGAAGCTGATGGATAAGCCGGGTATCGGGCGTGCTGTGCAAAATGAATATCTTATGAATTCGGAAGCTGACGGACACAGCTTTGATCCCTATTGTATCCGCATAACCGCTAGAAGACTGACGCAGCGTTATCACCTTCCTGTGTTGATAACGGAAAACGGCTATGGAAGAGAAGATATACTGGAAGCGGACGGATCAATTCACGATTCCTATCGCATTGAGCATTTACGGGAAACAATTCGTCAAATGCGTATCGGCATCGAGGAAGGTGCAGATATCATGGGCTATTGTCCATGGTCTGCGATTGATCTGGTTTCAACAAGAGAAGGAATTTCAAAACGCTATGGCTTCGTTTATGTAGATCGTAATGAGGATGATAATGCCGCAAAAACAGCAGAGATGAAACGTTATCGAAAGGACAGCTTCTACTGGTATCAACAGGTGATAGCGTCCAATGGCGCAAAGCTAGAGGAATGAAAGGATGATAAAACGTTATGAATAACTTTCCAAAGAATTTTTTATGGGGCGGTGCAACTGCTGCCAATCAATGCGAGGGGGGATGGAATGCGGGAGGACGTGGACCTGCAAGAACCGATATCACGACAGCAGGTACGGCTGATACGGCGAGAATGCTGACCTATCGCATGCCGGATGGAACGACGGGTGCTGTTTCTCAGTTTGAAGGTATTCCTGAGGGAGGAAAAGGTGCAGTTCTGGATGGCTATTATTATCCCAATCAGGAGGGGATAGATTTCTACCATCGCTACAAAGAGGATATTGCATTGTTTGCTGAAATGGGCTTTAAAATGTTTCGGATGTCAATTTCCTGGTCAAGGATCTTTCCGCAGGGAATTGAACATGAACCAAATCAGGATGGCTTGGATTTCTACAGAAACGTGTTCATGGAATTGAAGAAATATCATATTGAACCCTTAGTAACGATTTCACATTATGATACACCGCTTTATTTGGAAGAGGAGGAAGGCGGCTGGAATGAACGCAAAATGATTGCTTATTTTGATCGCTATACAGAAGTCATTTTTAAGGAATATAAGGGGTTGGTTAAATACTGGCTTACATTTAATGAAATCAATTGCCTGATTATGATGAAAGACTGGATGCCGAATGCAACCAGAGAAATGGTATCCTCTTATTATCAGCAGCTGCACTATCAGTTCGTCGCAAGTGCAAGAGCTGTGCAAAGAGCGCACGAGACTGACCCGGATTATCAGGTGGGATGTATGCTGGCAGGGATGTGTAATTATCCGTTGACCTGCGATCCGAAGGATATCCTGAAAACACAAAAAAAGATGCAGGATGCGTTTTATTATTGCGGTGATGTTATGGTACGGGGGAAATATCCGGCCTATGCAAAACGAATCTGGAAAGAAGACTATGTCGAACTTGATTGTACATTGAAGGATATGCAGCAGCTGGAAAAGGGAACCGTTGATTTCTTTACCTTTTCCTATTATGGAACAAGCTGCGTAACGACGCATGAGGGCGTAGAAAAGGATGGGGCAGGCAATCTCAGCCTCGGTGTAAAAAATAAGTATATTCAATATACTGACTGGGGTTGGGGAATGGATCCGGACGGCTTACAGTATTTCCTCAATGATATTTATGACCGTTATGAAATTCCTGTTATGGTTGTAGAAAATGGCTTAGGGGCAATTGACACGCTGGAGGAGGATGGAAGTATCCATGATCCGTATCGCATAGACTATTTGCGCGAGCATATCAGAGCTATGCATGCAGCACTGAAGGATGGCGTGGATTTGAGAGGCTATACTCCATGGGGGTGTATTGATTTGATTAGTGCTTCCACAGGTGAAATGAAGAAACGCTATGGGTTTATCTATGTAGATCTGGATAACGAAGGAAATGGTACTAAGAATCGATACAAGAAGGATTCCTTCTACTGGTACAAAAAAGTGATAGCATCCAACGGTGAGGATTTGGAATAGCAACGAATCTTTCAGCTTGAAGTAGGATTAAAAGACCTGTTTATAAAGAACGATATGCGTTTACTATAAACAGGTCTTTTTCATATGTATTCCTGCAAAAACGACAAAAAGGAAAAACTACCTCATTTATATTCCCCATATTTTTTTGAGGGAATAAAGGGTTCATGGTATTCTTAACTTGTAAATAAGGAGGGATATGATTGTATACAGCAGGAATTGATATCGGAGGAACAAATACAAGAATCGCACTGATTGATGAAGCATATGAGATTATTCAAAGAATACAGTTTCCTACAGATGTAAATAATCCACACGCAACACTTCAAAAAATTCAGGAGACGGTGCAGAGCTTTTCCGTGGCTATCGCAGGAGTCGGTTTATCCTGTCCGGGTCCATTGGATTTGAAGCAGGGAATTATTCTGGACACTCCCAATTTAAAAGGAGGCTGGCATGGTCTTGCGGTAAGCAAAGAGCTGAGTGCACGTTTAAAGGTACCGGTTTTTCTGGAAAATGATGCAAATCTCGCATGTCTTGCGGAAGCTGTTCTGGGTCAGGGGAAAGACTACTCCTATGTGCAGTTTCTCCTCACCTCCACCAATATAAAAATAAAGCCTTTATTTAAAGGCTTTTTTACTGCTTTTTTGTTTTAAAGATATCCTGTACCACACGCTATACCGCAATAATTGTTGATTTTTTAGCATTATTGGGATATATTGGGTACAGAGGTGATAGTGTGGCAACAATTAAACGTGATGGAAAATGGTACATTAAAGGTAGGATACAAACAGAGGATGGTACGTATTATCAATATACAAAACTTGCTCGTGGATGCAAGTATGTAGATGAAGCACGAGAATATGAAACAGAATTTGTAAAGCGGTGGCAGGCTATCCAGGTTGCAAAATACAATAAAACATTCGCTGAACTGGCAGAAGAATATCTTGCACAAGCTGTCAACGTTAAAGCTGTGACCATCCGGACAGACCAGGATATCATAGATAAATGCAATAAAGTTTTTGGAAAAAAGAAAATAAATCTATTCAATAAAGAGTACCTGCAAAGATTTATAAAAGGGCTTGAAGATAAGTACAGTAAGTCGTATGTATCGAAGTATTACTATACCATAAATAAAATATTTAAGTATACTGTGGATGAGGATTATATCGTTATAAATCCTATGACAAAAGTACGTAGATCGGCATTTAAAGACGAAGTGAAAAAAGAAATGCTATTTTGGGAACCGTCTGAATTTGAGACATTTATACGCTATGTAAAAAATCCAGAAATGCAACGCTTTTATGTCTTTTTGTATTATATGGGAACACGTAAGGGTGAAGCTCAGGCATTACAATGGAAGGATATAGATTTTGATAAAAACACGATTAGAATTTACAAAACAGTGACAAACAAAATAAAGGGCAAAGCGTGGGAAATTACAAGTCCTAAGACACAAAACAGTATGCGTACTATAATTATGCCAGATATCGTAAAAACTGCTATGATAGAGCAGAAAACGTATTGTGAGAGGCTTTTTGGATATAACGCCGAATGCTTTGTATTTGGTTTTGATAGACCGCTTCCAGCCGAGACGATTCGCAAAAATCTTATTCGTGGAGTGGAGTCTGCAAATGCAGCCGGAAATACACTGCGCCTTATACGTGTGCATGATTTTCGCCATTCTCATGTGTCGTACTTGATCAACAATAAAGCTGACCAATACTCTGATTATGAGATAGCGCAGAGATTGGGGG
>OAUI01000179.1_pt1 | contig 7795 bp, 5 predicted proteins | sample 1501221 | NCBI WGS metagenome assembly OAUI01 (sample SAMEA2580015, study PRJEB22360) | human gut metagenome | biome: human gut; feature: human-associated habitat; material: faeces | place: Denmark | collected 2008/2010 | reverse complement strand
CCTCATCCTTCAGCCCTCTGCTTTTCATCCCCTTCAGACCCGTGAGCTGTTTATTTACCTGCTTTGCCAGTGCCCTGCTTTTCGCATCACTCTCTCTTACCCAGATTTCCGCACCTCTTGCGGAATCCTGCGCTGTATCCGAAAAATTCATATGAATCGATATAAAATAATCCGCTTTTGATGTGTTGGCAATGCGGGAACGCTCCAGCAAATCCTTTTCATTATCCGACGGCCAGGACACCTTGTCCTGCACTCGTGTATACACAACATCCACATCCTGCTTCTCCAGCAGCTTTCCGATTTTTTTCGTCAGCTGCAGTGTAATGTTTTTTTCCTTTGTGCCATCCGCCGCAACACTGCCGTCATCATAGCCGCCGTGACCGGCATCCAGAACAACCCGTCGCTTTGTGACCTTCTTTTCTTCAGCCTGCTTCTGTGTACGGATAACCAGTGTTTCTGCCTGCTGCTTTTTATCTGCTTTTTCCTGTGCATAGGCATTTCGTATAAAGGGTACGATTACGAAACAGAATACAATGACAGAAAAGAACAAAGCATGTCGCTGTACAAAATTCTTTTGCATGAAATCACCTCATGTTAGTTATATAAATCTTTTTTCAGCTCCTGAATCTCCTCATATGCCGGACTTTCCTTATCCAGCCGTGAGGCATAACGCTCCAGAAGCCTGCGTGTACGTTTTTCATCATCATCCAGATATGCCAGAGCATAATGCAACACCACGTCGGTTACATCACAGTGTGTGGCTAACAGCTTTTGAAACATCTGTTCTCCTTTTTTTGATTTAAGTGCGATATATGCCTTTGCCTGCTCATACTGCATCCCGACACGGAAGAAATCGCTCGTTTTGGAAAATACATGCAGAAACTTATCGACAAATGCGATAAGTACGCGGTACTGTTCCTTGTCCCTGCGTCCCTGCTCCATCAATAGATCCAGCAGAAAGGTAACCACACCAATCATATCCAAGCCATCGTTAACCTGATACATCATAGCTTCCAGGCTGTCAATATGAAATCTTTTCGCAGTTTTAAACAGCAACCGGAACTGTTCCAGCAAATCCGCCGCAACCTGTTCACTGCCCTGTTCCATCAAATCCAGAATCGCATCGGATATAAGACCGTAATGGGTAAAGCCGAAGTCCTCTCTTCTTGCAATCTCCAGCACCGCTTCATCGATGAAGGCTTTGGGGAACGTTGCATGGGTATCGTCAATCTTCTGTGTTTCAAAGATAGCATCCGCGACTGCAAGATCGTTGTAGGTGGCTTCCAGACGCCCCCGAATACCCTCACAGGTAAGCGTACACCCAAGCTCCGTAAGATACGTATTGATTTCTTCACTGCGCATACCTCTGATTTTGTTCACCATGTCCTGCGACGTAACCTTTTGCAGATACAGCTCTTTCATAAGATTCACTCCATTTCTCGTTCCTGCAGCTTCCCGGGGTGGTACCGGGCTTGATTGTCCGATGCTGCTTATCTTTGGAATTTTCAAATCCCGAGTCATAACGATATCATTTTTTTTACAAATTTGCAACCCATGTTCTCTCTGCCATCTTTTGAAAGGCCTTTCTCCGAATGACTGACACAGCTGACAGCTTACCATACCGTGGATGGTGTTCTTTATGAAAAATATTGCTGGTGAAGTGTATGCAGTGCGCAGACAGCTTGCAATTTCCTTGATTGTTCAGGCATCCAAACACCCGGTCTTGACAGCGACTTATACAAAACAGTGATTCACTATGAGTCTGAATGCAAAAACACAGAATCGCTTCCACTGGACTGTGAAATGGTTCTGTGCTTTCTATTATGGTATACCCCATTCAAACAAATGGGGAAAACAGCCGGTATATCCGTTTTTATTTATCCTGCAGACTTTCACACAATGCATACAGACCATCCAGAAACCGTTCATTGTCCTGCTGTGTCCGCTTTTTCGCATGATTTCCGTAATTGCCATGCTTACGCTCCACACTGCCGACATGACGCATTGTGAGAAGGCGATTGATATTTTCCGTTGTATAGGGGACTCCATTGCAGGAGATCGGATATCCTTCCTTACTGAGAACCAGTGCAGCCAGACCGTAATCCTGCGTAACAACAATATCTCCCTTTTTTACATGCGACAGCAACAGAAAATCCGTACTGTCTCTTCCTTTATCCGCCATAAGGATAACGACATGCTCATAGGGAAAGACATGGGAGGTATCACATACCAGTGTTACAGGAAAACCGAAATCCTCTCCTGCCTGCAGGGTTTCCTCAATCCCCGGACAGCCGTCCGCATCGATATAAATATCAGACATGCTCGACCAGATGCGGGTCATAGCCGTTGTTTTTCAGAATTGCAAGCACATCTGCGATATGCTTGTTATCATTGGTTTCAATAATAACGCCGACTCTGCACTGATTAAACAGCATGGCATTCTGAATACGGTTATGATTTACAGAAATGATATTGGCTCCGGTTCTGGATATCAGCTCAATCATACGGGACAGATTCCCCGGCTTATCCATAACGTTCATATTGATGACTGCCTTGCGTCCGGTCTTCATCAAGCCGAGGTCGATTATTTTAGACAGCAGATTGACATCGATATTTCCTCCGGAAAGAACTGCAACGCATTTGTGATGCTTTAGATCCACCTTACCGAACATCGCCGCCGCAACACTGGTGGCTCCGGCTCCCTCAGCGACCATCTTCATTTTCTCTAGCAGTGCCAGTATGCCAGCCGCAATTTCCTCCTCACTGACGGTTACCACCTCATCCACGTACTTGCTGCACAGCTTATAGGTCAGCTTTCCCGGAGTTTTTACAGCGATTCCATCCGCGATCGTACTTACATTCTGCAGCTTGATAATCTCCTTCTTTTCCAGCGACTGCTTCATGCTCGGCGCATGCTCGGACTGTACGCCGATAATACGGCAGCTGGGACGCATTGCCTTGATTGCAACGGCGATCCCGCTGATCAGACCGCCCCCGCCAATCGGTACGATTACCGTATCCACATCACTGAGCTTATCCAGAATTTCCAGACCGATCGTTCCCTGTCCGGCAATGACATATTCATCATCAAAGGGCTCCACGAATACTGCGCCTGTGATTTCCTGCAGATTCTTCGCATACTCATAGGCATCATTGAAGGTATCTCCCTGCAGCTCCACCGCAACACCATAGCTTCGCGTTGCTTCAATTTTAGACAGCGGAGCGGTTTTCGGCATAACGATCGTTCCCTTGATTCCCATCTTCATGCAGGAATAAGCGACTCCCTGTGCATGGTTTCCGGCACTTGCGGCTATCACGCCCTTCTCGCGCTCCTTTTGTGTCAGAGAATGCAGCTTATGGTAAGCTCCACGCAGCTTAAAGGCACCGGTTCCCTGCAGATTTTCCGCCTTGATCCACAGATTTTCATGCAGCTTATCCGCATGCACCAGCGGTGTTTTGGAAATAACATCCTTCAATACTTCCTTGGCATCATAAATATTTGAAATATCCATACGATTTCCTCCTGTATCCTTATCTGTATTGTACTATGAATATCACCGTTCGAAAAGAGTGTTTTTCTACAATTTGGATACATTTTATTCACATTGTTTTTATATTGCATACAATCATCTATGTTATGCATACATATTTGTTTCATCGTATATATATCGTAGAATCCTGTATATCGTATCTGTTTCAGTATTCCCCGCCGATGTTCCTTCATACCAATAGCCGCGTCCGTCCGCAGCCATTCTCCTTATGGAAGTATAACCGTAAAAAAACTGCCGTCTCCAGTTGGAGAACAGCAGCTTTACAGACTTAGTCTTTTTCGATGAAGTCCAGCAGCTCCTTGGCCGCAATATTGATACCGTCACGGTTTTCTTTATCAAGTCCCAGGTGGGTGTAAATTTCTCCGACGAAGCAGCCGCTGTCGCGCAGTGCGACAAACATCTGGTCAATCAGAGGCTCACAAACCTCCTGCTGCTGCATCGGTCCAAACGGGTTCGCAAAGTAGGTTGTGGAAATACCGACCTCCTGTGTCGTTCCCTTGGCCATACGTTTTCCCTCCTTGCAGGTTGCCTTCGCATCCTCAAGAGTATCAAAACGATGCAGCCCCAGCTTATCATCATAGTTATTTGCATAGGCAAATAAGTCAATTCTATGATTCATCGCTACGATTTCATATGGTGCAGCCGGTGTGATAACACGGGCATTGTTGCTGGATTCCGGATTCATGAAAATGGAGCGGTCCATATCACGGTACGGGGTTCCCGGATCCAGATCATCCAGACGGATAAAGGCACCGATTTCCGTACCCTGTCCATAAGGAACACCGTCCTCCAGATGAATGGTACCCATATCATCAAAGACAACCTCAATGTCCTTAATGACATCCGCACCGGCAATTTTCAAGGCTTCAATGGATTCGGACTTACCTGCTCCGGAATCCCCCATCAGCATAATACCCTTGCGTTTTCCGCTCTTTAAGGTAATATTGACGAATGCTCCGTGAATCGGCAGCCAGCCCTTCTGCATTTTTCTTACGTTGTGCAGTGTCAGTGTCATTTTCTTCAGATAACCGAAGTATTCAATACGTTCATGATAGCTGACACATCCGATCCATACATCATCCTCGGCATCATAATGGAAGGTAGTCTGTTCCTTGTCATCCTGATTACCGAATAAACAAATCAGATCCGGTTTTTTGCGGCACTCATCCTCATTCGCCAGCTCAAACAGATTTGCCAGAGATACGGCAGAGGAAATAAAGTCACGGTGGAAGTAGATAAAGGCAAGCAGGCTTCCGACCTTGCATGGGTAACAGAACCATTCATCCGGTGTTCCGGTAAATTCCGTAATCGGATTGGTATCGCGTTCTGTAAACATCCCGGTACGCTTGTTTGACTTCGGATGAAGGATCATCGGTGTCCGCAGCATAACGGACTGAATGAATTCGATATCCTTTAATGCATCGTATTTAGGGCTCAGCTTTGGATTATCAATGTTTTTCACTGCAATCGATGCATTGGTACCAGCCTGCAGCTGACGGTATACACGGTTTTTTCTTCCCATGATCTGTTCCTCGATGTTACGGTACAATCCAAGAATCAGACTGGTAAAGCTGGAATCTGCGCCTACAAAGGTCAGATCCTGCAATGCATTCCCCTGTCCGATCGACATCACGGAGAATCGCTGATGCTTTTTCCAGAAGTTGTACATCTCCTCCACGAACTCCAGCAGCTTCGCTTTATCGTTCAGATATGGAGAATCCACCTCTTCCGCTTTGAATACACGCAGCATGCGGAACAGCTTCAGAATTTCAAAGGTTGCCTCTCTGGTTGTTTTGCCGTTCAATGCGTAGAAGTATAAAGCCTCGTTATCAGCTTTTAAGTAATCCAGGTAGTTATGAACATAATTACTGAACGTGGAAGAATTCAGCAGCTGGTCACCGGAATGTGCGTATCCTGCGCTGTAGTTCAGTATTGCAAGTTCTTTTGTTAAATACAATGTCTCTTTCATAATCTGCTCCTTTCAAATTCAAAAATGAAGTTGGAAAATAAAGTTAAATAACCCTATCGGGTTATATTATACAATAAAAAGAAAAAATAAGAAAGTAGTTTTTGTAATATTTTCATTTTATGAAAACTTTTTCAATTCCAATTTCTGTTTCGCAGCTGTGCACATCTGTCGCACAGCATACTGGTAACGATTACATGATATGCGAGAGCCGGGAAAAGTATACCGCAATTTTGTCACACGATCGTAAAAAGACCGTATTTTTTTGAAATCCTGAAGCACTTCGGTCTTCCATATCATATATAGAAAGCGATGATGGGGATTCTCATCGTCAAGTGATCGAACCGGCTTTCATCTGTAGCTGTAATGTACCTTTCCCATGTACCTTACAGCAGTTATTAAAAGCTTCAGCACTTGCATAGGCAGCCTGCTCTTCGCATGCATCACTTCGCGCTCTAAGCTTTAGAAAAAAGTCCGAATCCCCTTCGAACTTTTTCACAGCATATTCAGACTGCCTGAAAGTCTCACGCAGACTTATTTCTGTAATTCCTTCTTGACCATGTCAACAATCTCATGCAGGGAAACATCACTGCTTTCATCAGCTGTTCTGGCACGGAATTCCACATTGCCGTCCTTGATTCCTCTGCCGACGGTGATGCGGTATGGAATACCAATCAGCTCCATATCCTTGAACTTCACGCCCGGACGTTCCTTGCGATCATCCAGCAGAACATCAATGCCTTCTTTTTTCAGTGCCTCATACAGTTCATTTCCAATGCGCATCTGTTCATCATCCTTGCTGGACACAACCACAACAGCGACCTCAAACGGTGCCACGCTTGTTGGCCAGATGATACCGGATGCATCGTTATGCTGTTCCACGATTGCCGCCATGCAGCGCTCCAGACCAAAGCCATAGCATCCCATTTCCACAGGATGCAGCTTATTGTTGACATCCTGATATTCCAGACCGAGTGCCTTTGCATATTTGGTTCCCAGCTTGAAGGTGTTGCCGACCTCAATGCCCTTACAGAACTTCAGCGGTTTTCCGCATTTCGGACAAATATCCCCTTCATGAACCTGCGCGATATCCGCAACGGTTTCCACTGTGAAATCCTTCAGGTTTACATTTTTGATATGATGATCGGTTTTGTTTGCTCCGACGATAAAGTTTTTCATATTTGCCACTTCACGATCCATGATAATCGGACACTCCAGTCCAACCGGACCTGCAAAGCCAACCCTTGCATGAGTAACACGTTCCACCTCATCAAAGGACGCAAGCTCCATTTCATTTGCCTGCAGCAGCTTCAGCACCTTGGTTTCATTCAGCTCCCGATCCCCCTTCAACAGGAAGACCATCGTTTTCCCATCAACGGAATAAATCAGTGTTTTCACAAAATCATTTACGGATTTCTGGAAGAATGCCGCAACATCCTCAATTGTTTTCGCATCCGGAGTTTCCACGATTTCCATATCCAGCGCCTCTTCATCGGATGGCCTGCCGGTATCGATAACCTCGGTGATTTCCAGATTACTGGAGAAGTCACAGCCCTCACAGGTCACCACGACATCCTCCCCGATTTCGGTGATTGCCTGAAATTCCTCAGACAGAGAACCGCCCATAGCTCCGGTATCCGCCTTGACGATCTTATAGTTCAGATTGCAGCGATCCATGATATTCTTATATGCTTGAAACATCTTCATATAGGATTCCTGCAGACCGGCTTCATCAATATCAAAGGAATACGCGTCCTTCATGATGAATTCACGCACACGGATCAGTCCATAGCGCGGTCTTGTCTCATCACGGAATTTTGTCTGAATCTGATACAGGTTATATGGAAAATCCTTATAGGAGCTTCCCTTCATCATCGCTGCCATGGTAAACAGCTCTTCATGGGTCGGTCCCAGCACATAATTTTTCTGATAGCGGTCCTTTAATGCAAACATATTGGAGCCAAAAGCCTCACGGCGTCCGCTTTTCTCATAAATTTCTTCCGGTATCATGGCAGGCATGAGCAGCTCCTGTGCACCAGCGGCATCCATTTCCTCACGTACGATTTCCTCAATCTTTTTCAGTACACGTTTCCCCATAGGCATAATCATATAAATTCCACTGCTGCTCTTTTTGATCATTCCCGCACGCACCAGCAGATTCCCGCTTGTACTGTCTTCATCCTTCACGTTTTCCCGCAATGTATAAAAATACGACTTACTCAGTTTCATAATCTTCTCTCCTTAGTATCCTTTATAAAGCACTGCGATATCCGACACC
>OAUI01000178.1_pt1 | contig 7819 bp, 7 predicted proteins | sample 1501221 | NCBI WGS metagenome assembly OAUI01 (sample SAMEA2580015, study PRJEB22360) | human gut metagenome | biome: human gut; feature: human-associated habitat; material: faeces | place: Denmark | collected 2008/2010 | reverse complement strand
TACATCTGCTTTTGGGTCAAAGGTATCACCGACAGTCAGTACTTTATCCGTTGCCGTGATGGTTGGTGCTATGTTTAAGTCAATCAGGTTCATATCCCAAGTTGCATTATAGACGACTGTTTTTGTTACTGTATCTTCAATTTGAGGTGACCATCCTTTAAAAGTATATCCATCTCTTACCGGTATTTCTCCGAAATCCGGTGTTTTAGAACCTGTTACGATGTTCTCAAACACTTTGTCTTTGAATACTTCTTCATTGTCGACCCCATCAGTATAAGTGACGGTATAACGTGTCTTTGTTCCCTGTGCTGCAGGAATCGGGAATTTAACTTTTTCTCCACTTGGCATATTGATTTCGGTCTTGCCATTAAGCGGATACCAGTTTTCTTCCTTAAATTCAGCATTATCTACATCTAATTTGACAGTATACTTTAGCTGATAAGTATAATAAGTTTGGTTACCTTCCGTTGTTGTAGTTGCATTCGTCAACTTCCATGTAAAGCCATTCTCATCTTGCTGAATTGTTGTTGGCAAGTTGCTCACTGTAACAAATGGAGCAGAACCGTCAGTAACAGTTAGATTTTCACCAGTAATCCCGCTGACAACGCTTTCAGAAATAGCTTCGAAGACTTTCATTAAATCTTCAGTTTTTCCAGCGATAAATGCTGTATCTGAACTTTGTGCGATATTATCTGCCAGAAAATCAGAAACCAACGGACCGCCTTTATAGGTGGTTTGATTCTGTGCTCCATAACACACGGTATAAACCTTTGATTCATCCTTAAGAACTTTAGCATCTTTAGTTGTCAAATCAATAATATTTTGACTTCCACTGCTTCCAGAACCTTTTTCATCATAGATGACACCATCAATTACAACATGCGTATGTGTCCATGTAAATATTCCACCAGAGCATTTTTCAAGATAATAAGTTGGTGCTCCATCGGTTAATACAACTGTGTTTCTATTCTCCTTTTGAATTTCCTGAACCGTAGACTGCTTAAATAAAGAAGATGCCTGTTTTAATCCAGCTTGCAAATTAGTTCCTTCATTTGCCTTTAATGCTTGAATCGAATCGATAGCACTTTTCTTTCCTTGTTCCGTAGAAACATCTGTCCAATTTAGAACTACCTTAGTTCCAGTAGAAAATTGGACAACGGCTAAATAACGCCCCGTGTTTTCTTTCTTTCCTGCGTATGTCGTGATAAATTCAGCAGCCGAATTTTTTAAAGTTTTTAGGCGTGAATCATCGTTCATACTCTTTGATGTATCAAGCACAAGAACAGTTGCAGACTTTTTGGTGAATGATTCAACCTTTTGTTTAGTAACAACTTCCAAGGTAACCTCATAAGTGTTGTCAGCAACAGGCGTGGCAGTTTTATTAACAGAATGAATTCCTTCTGGTAGCGTCTGCTGTAATTTACCTTCAACCCATTGACCAGAACTGTCATAATAACCATTTTTCACTGCATCGTTTTCACTGGCAAGAGCGTCAGCGTTAACAGGTGCTAATGCGAAACACAAGATAAGTGCAAGTGCAAAACTTGTGAACCTCTTTAGATTCATTGTTCTTTCTCCTTTCTTAAATTTACAACAGACAATTAAAAAATTCTATTCCTCCTTTCCTGCTTTTATATCATTATCAAAAAGTACACTTTTTGATAATCATGAGTCAGGGAATACCATCAACCTTAGCAAGAGATTATGGTTAGAAAAACGGCTAAAAATACCACGAGTATTGAAAAAATAGGCATTATCGCTTATAATGAAAGTGATACAATAGACTGTTAAAAAGTGTACCTTTTAAGAGTTCAGCACAAATTATTTTTGTTTTAATAAGCGATATTCCCTTAATTTCCTGTAAAATGTGACTTCACTCATTTTGCATACTTCCAAGACTTCCGATAGAGGAAGCCTTTTCTTTTCCCATTCATGGACAAGCTCCCCAAAGTTCTCTGGAAGCGCGATTTCTGGTCTGCCGAATTTTATTCCTTTTGCCTTTGCCACCGCAATACCCTGTGCCTGTCTTTTTCTGATATTTTCACGCTCATTCTGTGCCACGAACGATAGTATCTGTAATACGAGGTCGGCAATGAATGTTCCCATTAAATCTTTTCCATTCCTTGTATCTAACAAGGGCATATCTATAACGCATATATCAATCCCTTTTTCTTTCGTCAGTATTCTCCATTGCTCCTGTATTTCAAGATAGTTCCTGCCTAGTCGGTCAATGCTTAAAATATAAAGCAAATCGCCTTGTTTTAGCTTTCTTACAAGCTTTTTATATTGCGGACGTTCAAAACTTTTTCCAGACTGCTTGTCTATGTAGATATTTTTTGAAAGTACATTTCTTTTTGATAGTTCGACAATCTGTCGTTCCTCATTTTGGTCTATGCTGGAAACCCGTACATATCCATAAACCTGTGCCATTTTTTATCAATCCTCCTTCCTATGGATATAGATAAATATCATAAACAAAAAAGCACCTTACTGTAAAAGTAAAATGCTTGGTAATTTCTGCCATCAAGAAGATACGCCTTATCACACAGCTTGTAAAGAGTACTGACGCGTTGCGTTGCAACAGGTTCTTGACAAGCTATGAGCTAAGACGTTGATAACGAACAAGCAGAGATGAAATAGTGTGCTGTTTCGCAGCATAAAAAAAGAGATACCAACACACCTATGCAGTATCTCTTAGCTTAGTAGCAATATTCTTTTGTTTGCAAGCAGGCAAACACAGGTTATTTCTTAATATCCTTTTGTTTGGGAAACTCCACGCTCCCACTTACTGATTGTCTTATCACTCACTCCAAGCTTTTCTGCAAGCTCTCGCTGTGTATACTTTAACTTCTTTCTTGCTGCAGAAATCTGCATGCCAATCTCCTTTTGCTGCATACATGCACCTCGTTTCTATACAGGTATCATATCATGCTTTCGCAAAATCACCTATCGACGATTCGTAGATATCAGATAAAGCGTTTGTTTTTCCTGCATTCCCTGTCTTCTTCTGATAAATCAGCCACAAAAATCCACAAAATATCAGAAACCTTATAATTTGTGCATATAAAGCCTTCTTCCGAAAAAATGTGTGTCAGCTCCTCAACGGTTGTAAAATATTCATCCTCCAGCTCTGCTTTCTGCTGTGGGGTACAGTGCTGCTCATACTTCATGCAATCCTGTGCATGCTCAAACATGAGATCAGCAATCACAATGCGCCCCTGTCTTCGCAGTACCCGCTTCATTTCGCGAACGGCGAGAAGCCGTTCCTGTGCATCACAGTGGTGGAAAGCATAGGACGCTGTTATGGTATCGAACGAGCATTTTTCAAAGGGGACAGAAAGCAGGGTTCCCTGAGGGAGAAGCATGTCCGGCAGCTTCTTCTTTGCCTGAATCAGCATTTCCAATGACTGATCCACCCCCTCAACCGACAATCCTGCAGCAGTTAAGCGCTCGCTCAGATTTCCGGTTCCACAACCGACATCCAAAACCCTGCCGCCATGCATTTGCGCATGCTTTGCAGTTTCGTCCAGTACATGGTCATATGCCTCATAAAACGGCAGTCCCTGGGGCATATGCACGACCTCATCATACACCTTTGCAAAGGAATCAAAATCCCAGCGATCCTTCCATTCCCGGTTCTTATTTAATTCCTGCAGCAGTCGCTGCATTTCCTTTTGATCCTGCTGCTCCTCATAGGTGTTTGCCAGCATCGCATTCAACTCCTGCGAAATATGATCGCGTACCGCTGTCAGTTCATGCAGGTGCGCGTTTAACAGCTGCAGCTGTTGGAAATACAGCTCCTGCGCATTCCCCTTTTCCCTGCTTAAAAGCTCCCTGATATCCGCAAGCGAAAAATTCATTGCGCGATACAGCAGAATTTTCTGCAATATAGCCCGCTCATCCTCTCCGTAGACACGATAGCCGTTCGTGAGCCGCCGTGAGGCAAGCAGCCCCTTTTTTTCATAAAATCGCAGCACATTCGTATGGATGCCATACAGCTCTGCCAGCTCCTTTATCTTATACATTTGTATCACCTCATGCATATCGTACACCTTCGCTCAGGGATAAGGTCAAGATATATTTCAGATTTCTTTCAGAACAGCAAAAAAGGAGGTCCTTCTCCCTGTACTGCCTCTGGGAAGAAAACATCTCCTTGTTGTAAATACCATTTTTTTAATCACTTTAAGAATCCGTCCACAATGACCTTTTCCGCTTCCTCGCTGTTTAACCCGAATGTCTGCAGCTTGATCAGCTGATCATTGTTGATTTTCCCGATAGCTGCCTCATGGATGATTTCCGCATCCACATGATTCGCAGCAATTTCCGGTATTGAACTGATTTTTGCTTTTCCCATAATGATGGAATCACACTGAATATGTGCACGGGAACGATTATTTCCCACTGCGATCGGATGAAACACCTGCACGGAAGTATCTTTTCCCACAGATCGGGAAACAATCTGAACAACGCTGTCCTCTCCATTCAGATTCACCGTCACATCCGAATGTGCCTTCTGCTCTCCATGCGTCATCAGCTTTTCATTGATCACCAGCTTGGCAGATGCACCTAAATTTGCCTCCGTTTTACGAAAGGTGGAGTCAACCCCTTTAATCTGGCTCATATCCATTTTGGCAAAGGAGCCTTCCTCCATATGAATGACGGTTGTCGGATTCAGTATTCTGCCTCCGCTGCCGCTGCCTTCTCCATAATGCTTTTCCGTATAGGTAATGCTGGCATTTCTTCCGATATGAAAGGTATGAATTCCGTCATGCTGTGAAGTGTCACAGCCGTCATTGTGAATACCGCATCCGGCTACAATCTCCACATCCGCACCCTCTCCGATATAGAAATCGTTATATACCATATCCTGAATGCCGCTGTCTGTCAGAATAACCGGAATATGTATACTTTCCCCCACCGTATTGGCATCCACGATGATATCGATACCCGGCTTGTCTGTTTTTGCCAGAATTTTTACATGCTCTGTAGAGTGACGTTCCACACCTGCTCCGTTTTTTCTTAAGCTGAAGGCCCTGCCCGGCATAAAGCCGCTGATATCCGCTACTGTCTTCAGCAGATTTTTTTCCATCTGTTCCATCTGCTTCACCTACTTTTTAAATTCACAGGAATCAAATTCACTCATAAGTGACGGAAGAATATCATCCCTCTTCCCTTTTGTTTTGATTGCCCCGTTTTCGATAATAATGATTTCATCCGCCAGCTGCATGATCCGCTCCTGATGGGATATCAGGATAATGGACTGTCTGGATTCCCTTTGCAGCTTCTGGAAGGTTTCCACCAGCTTCGCAAAGCTCCACAGATCGATGCCCGCCTCGGGTTCATCGAATATTGAAAGCTTTGATTCCTCGGTAGAGAAAGCTCGCAATTTCAATCCTCTTTACCTTGCCTCCGGATAGAGAAGCATCCACATCTCTGTTCAGATAATCTTTGGAGCACAGTCCGACATCCGTCAGATAGCTGCAGCAGATTTCCTCATCCAAATCCTTACCGTGTGCCAGGGACAAAAGCTTACGCACACTCATTCCCTTAAATCTGGGGGGCTGCTGAAAGGCATAACCGATCTTTCGTTTTGCCCGTTCGTCGATAGACATTGCCGTAATGTCCTCCCCGTCAAACAAAATCTCTCCCTCTGTTGGTTTTTCAATCCCCATAATCAACTTTGCCAGTGTTGATTTCCCACCGCCGTTGGGACCTGTAATTACGGTAAATCTATTGTCTTCCATCGTCAGACTGATGTTGTTTAAAATCTTTTTTCCATCTACCTCAAAGGATACATTGCGCAATTCCAGCATGTTATCTCTCCTTTTCCAATGCTTTTTCTATTTTATCACAAATACTGTAAAATATATAATGATTTAAAAAAGAAAACAGGAAAATAGAGCAGATCGTATTCCTATTTTCCTCCAAATTCTGAGCGTATTTGCAAAATACAAGAGATACATAGCGCTAATAGCCATATTCTGATGCTCTTCTATGCTTTTGCAGGTAATGCATTTTTCTATGCTAACGCGATGAATAGTAGCCAAAACGTATGCACAGCAGTATTGCTTGTGGTCTTCAGAAAACAGAAAGGACACATTTGAAATCCGGAAGCAGACAGGAAGCCACAGATGAAAAGCCGGGTTCTTCCTTGCTTCAGGATACACACATAAGCAACGTAAAAAAGAAGAGCCAAACAGAATCTTTCTTATTCGGGGTGCTTTCAAAAGGAGGCATTCAAATACGACAGATAACTTGCAATAGTATCGAATCTCCTTTATTTTAATTCACCCACAATCAAATAAGAACCAACCCGATAAGTCAGGCTTTCTTTGTCTTCCGCTTTTTCCCATGTTCGGGGACAGCCAATAGCCAACCATTGTTTTTGTGTATCCTTGCACAGCAGAAGAACGAGCGCCAGAAGCAGCTGCTGTTTCTAATCTACAGACTCCCTGCACATGCGCTCATAGGCTGCCTGTTCCCTTTCCAGCTGTTGCTGTGTGTGCTGGCGCTCCTGCAATAACGAATCCATAATTTGATCAATTCTACGTTTCGCCTGCTGCAGCGATTTTTCCGATTCCCGGATTTTGGACTGCACGAACATATCCGTAAAAATATTATCAAAAAGATAATCCATTGCAACCGTTCCATCGGAAAGCTTCACGGTATTTATCTGAAATCCCTGAACATCCTGAACCTCCTTCTGAAACTTATACAAATTGATTTTCAGCAGTGCGATTTTTTTCTGTGCCTTGTCAACTGCGGAATGCTTCATAGCAGTAGAGAGAATCCCGCCGCCTGCGATATCCATAAAGCCCCAGGAGGATGCACTGTCCAGGCTACGAAGCGCATTTTTCAGCTGATCCAGCACAAGATAGCCGGCCTCTAGCGCTTCCTGAATTTCCTTTAACCGCTGTGTATGCGCATCTACAAGCTGCTTCTGCTCACGCAGCGCTTCTCCGTAGGGAGAATGCTGTATCGCTTCCGCCAGCTCACATTCCGCAAGCTGCTTTCGAACCAGCTCCTCCTGTACGATATTCAGCTCACAGGCATCCATATCCTGCCGCAGTGCCTTAACATTTTCCTGAAGCTGCCGCACATGAAGTGCAGCCTGCAGCGCCTCCTGTTCTTCCTTCACCAGGCGCTCCTCCTTATCCTTTGCAAAAAATGCAAGGATGGAGGCAACGGATGCGGTATTCAGCTTTTCCACATCACGGGTTTCCTTTTTCAGCTGTTTCTCGGCCTGCCGTAAAGCACTTTTCACCTCATGAAGACGCTCGATGCATTCCTCCAGATACAGCTTATCCGATTCAATTTTCTGAAGCTGATGCCGCAGCTCAACGATATCTTTTTTCATATGCTTGCTCTCCCATCTCTTATTTTTATCATAGCACAGCAAACGACGGCAGACAAGAGAAGCATCTTCCTGAATAGCCGTCTGCATAGTTTTTGAATCCGATAAGCATGCGACAAATGTAGTTCACCACAGATTATTGTCAGGGGTGCCATGTGAAGAGGGAAACAACAGACCATGTACCGTTGTGAGTTATTTGACTATCCCCGGTATTGCTTTACTCCATTCAATAAGCTTGGTGATAAAGGAGTGACGATACTTCATGGCTGAATGCAGGCAGGAGAAGAAAGGGCACAGCATGCTTCTATCCGGTAACGCTGCGCCTGCCGCAGCAAAACAGCATATCGTAAGAAAAGGTCATTTCCATTCACAACGGGAAAAAGGACATAGAATACATGCCGCTCTATGTCGGGTATCCAAAATATTTGGGGGGCTAAACTTTAGGGGTCAATTTAGGGGTCTGAA
>OAUI01000176.1_pt1 | contig 7995 bp, 8 predicted proteins | sample 1501221 | NCBI WGS metagenome assembly OAUI01 (sample SAMEA2580015, study PRJEB22360) | human gut metagenome | biome: human gut; feature: human-associated habitat; material: faeces | place: Denmark | collected 2008/2010 | reverse complement strand
ATGTACCGTGTGCGTAATAGCCAAGTGTCATGGTTATGTTAGCGTGTCCCATGAGATATTGCAGGGTGTTTGGGTTCATTCCTCTATTTGCCATATTCGTACAATAAGTATGTCTGAATGAATGTGGTGTGATGTTCGGTAACTTATCCGTGTGATACTTGTTATATTTCTTAATCAATCCTCGCACCATACCCTCATAGTTTCCTGCAACTTTAGGCAAGCCCTCACGGTTTAAGAATAGGAAATTGCTGTAACCACCTACAATCAACGGTTGTGCCTTTCCTCTGTTCTCTAGTATTCTTTGGATTGCTTGATAAGCCCGTTCTGTCAATGGAAGTTCACGTTTTCCGTTTTTAGTCTTTGGCGTTTCAATATAGTAACCCATTTCGCTATCTTTCAATAACTGGTGGTCTATATTGAGTACTCTGTTCTGCATATCAATATGCGTCGTCAGTCCGCAAAATTCAGAAATACGAAGTCCCGTTTCCAGCAGAAGCACAACCTCATCATAATACTTACTATAAATTTTGTCCTTTTCCATAAAGGCAAGCAGGCGTTCTTCCTGCTCTGGTGTAAGGATAACTTTCTGTTCGGTATCATCTTCCAGAACATCACTTAGCTTAAATTCAAATGGGTTCTTTCTGATACAGTCGTCTTGTATCGCCATGTAAAATGACGCTTTCAAGGAACGCTTATAGTTATCAATCGTTTTATAGGCATATCCTTTTTCACTCATTCTGATAGCCCATTCTTTAGCGTCTGACTGTTTGACGGTATCAATCGCTCTCATACCCAACAGGTCATTTTTTAGAGCGTTCATAAGATACTGTCGTCCTTTTTCAGTAGCCCTCTTGATGTTCTTTCTTTGACTGTTCTTTTTCTCGTAGAGCTGGCAGACTGTCATTTTACCGCCGACTGTGTCGATACCGTCGTTAAGGTCTTTTTTTATCTGTGCTTCTTTTTCCCTCAACGATATATCATCACGCTTTCCAGCAGGTGTCTTGTCTGTCGGTACAAGTTTCCAAGAATAGATAAACTGTGGCTTTCCGTATATATCGGTATATTTATAAACGTATCTTCCGTCTTTTCGCTGGCTCTCTCCATTACGCAAATTGCGATTTTTACTGTCTTTTCGTTTTACATTAGACATAGTGTAAAGCTCCTTTCCGTCATGGAATGAGCCGTGATACGCTATACCTTATTATACCATATCTACGGCTCAATGACATTAGATTTCGTCCAATGTATCTATGATTTTTTCAAATTGTTTTCGCTTAATCTGAATACGATTACCGTTCACGATAACCCAGCCAGCGTCAATATTTTCTTCGGCTAATTTACGCAATTTCTTTTCGCCAATGCGGAAGTATTTAGACGCTTCTTCAATCGTCAGCGTATATTTTTCCCAGATAGGCACATCAGTATTGTTCATAATCTATACACCCCCTTTACTGTGTGTCGTTTTTTACAAGCAGGCAGACGGCTTTGGAAAGCTCCGTTAGTATCTCAACTATTCCCATTCTTGTGGGCAGAACCGCACCATGCGGACGTATCATTATTCTGTGAGGATAGGTCGTGGCAAAACGACTTTTCCAACAGTCGCTCTCGGATCACTGCGTGGGTCGCTCGCTTTCTTTTTGAAAAGGTCGTGGCGTACAGTCCCCGTGGCTCGCTATCTCACAAACGTATCTGTCTGCTTTATTCAGTTGTCAAAGAGCTGTGGCGAAAGCATGTTGCTTTCATGTAAAAGCAGGGAGCAGAGCAGGAAAGAGGGGATTGAACAAATCATGCTCTGCGGTTACTGCTTGTTATTCTTCCTCGGTTTCTAAAGGTATATCAAAGTCCAAAATCATTTTGATAAGGGCTTCTCTGATACGTCCTTTTAATTCCATATCCACGGCAATATAAACATTACCGTATTCATCATAGAGTGAACGCAAACAACATTTTGATATGTACGGGTCATAAATTGCCAGTATCTTTTCAATCGCTTTTTCGTCTCCGTCCGTAGCTGACGAAATCAGATAAAATGACGGTTTCTTAAAAATGTGCTTCATTTGCTTCATTTCTTACTTTTCTCCTTTTAGTATTTTTTTCATAAGTTCCAATGAGTTATACCGATTTTGAAATACTCCACTTCTGGAAATATTCTGCAATTTAGCAATCTCGGTATCGCTCATTTCTAAGAAGTAGTACATGAGTAAGTTCTCACGGTTACGGTCAGACAGCTTTTTCAAGGCTTCTGCCAATTCATCATCAAGAATACTAATATCGTTGCCACATACATTGAATAATGTATAGTCGCTGTCGTAATCGTCTAAAACGGATAATTTTTCAATCGCTAGTTCTGGAAGTTCACAAAAAGGAATTTCCTTATTTTTTCTCCGTTTTAATTCTTTCTGATAATTTCTTACAATGCCTTTTGTAACTTTCTTTAACTTACATTCAAATTGACATTGTATTGTTTTCTGGAAATCAGACGGCTTCATAATCTCACCCCCTTTCCAGCTATGACTTGAAAAGTGTTTATCCCTCTTTCCGCACCATATCTGTACAGCAAGGTGTGATTTGCTAAGCTGAAGCCGAAAAAAGTTAGAAAATTTTTTCGGGTACAAAAAAAGCCCGCACAAAACATATAGTCTGTACGAGCTAAGATATTAAAATATTCAGTTGTATTAGCGCATGGATTGCTGTTAAGTTGTTCTTGAGTTTTTGGTAAATTGCTTAAAACACTTCATACACAATCCCCCGTATAATAGCATATAACCATTACCTTCAAACAAAGAATACAACCTAATTTTGAAGATTTCTTAAAGATATGAAAAAAAGAACGACAAATAAGCCGTTCTCTTATAATGGTAACTTTATAGTAACTTTGGCACCTTTGGTTTCTGTGGAATTATCTAGCAGAAGTTTTCCTTTATGCTGTTTTATAATGATATCAACAATATATAAACCCATTCCATAATGCAGTTTAGAGCTCCTACTTTGGTCTGCCATATAGAAACGTTCTTTTGCGTGATCCAATGCCTCTTGCGAAAAGCCACAGCCACAGTCTGTAATACAGATATTCAAGTAATTGTCCTTGCTATCTACATCTATATATAATGTAGAGTTTTCAGGCGAGTACTCTAAAGAATTTGAAACCAAATTCATCAATGCTCGTTCCAGTAACATTCTATCCCCAGTTATATTCTGTGGGAAATTATGCTGTGTCTGCTGAATAACAATACCTTTATCTTTGCAGATGATTTCAGTTTGAGATAAGACATGTTTCCAAAACTCTGGAAAATTTACATCTTCCATTTGTAATTGATAGCCAGCAGATGCTTTAGATATATCAATCAAAATTTTTATATACTGTTTCATCTGCTCAGAGCTACTCATTGCATACGATAAATATAGCTTTTGTTCTTCGTCAAGTTCTGTTTCATCTAATAGGTCAATGTTCCCCTGCATAACAGTTAATGGAGTTTTCAAATCATGAGCTAAAGATGCAATCTGTTCTCTTTGTGCTTTTTCACTTCGCCACTGTTTTTCTAATGACCCTTTTAAACTATTTCGCATACTATCAAAGGATATAATCACGTTTTCAAATTCCAATATTTTAGAATGTCCGATAGTAAAATCTAAGTTGTTATTCTCAATTTCTTTGGTAGCTTCTAAAATAGGTGTCAATTCTTTTCTCAGCTCTTTAGCAAAATGAACAGTCAGATAAACACATACCCCTAAGCTGCTTATAGTGATTAAAGAAATCATCATAATTTCTGGGGACGGTAAATACTGATTAAATTGTGCATTTAAATATTGAGAACCTATAACATACTGTAAAACAATATATTCATCATCTCGAGTAATGAAAATAAACTGTGTTTTACCACTTGTATCCATGAACCCCGTTTTAGCAAACATTAAAGCCTTTTCTTTTTCTTCTTCACTCATATTCGTATCTATGTATCCATAGTTTTTAGTTAATCGAAGAAATTTAGTTCCAGTAGGAAAATGTATATCTGATACATTTGGTGTTGCAGTTAGTATCGGTACTAAAGCTTTCGTTTGCCGTTCGTTATTATCTGCAAGTGTTACAAGCCCTATACTGGAAGCAAACATCATACAGGCAAAAGGGACGACAACGGACAAGCATAGTCCGCCAAGTAGACAAACAAGAAATTTATAAAAAGTTCTTGTAAGTGATGTTTTCATTTTTATTCCCATCTATAACCTATCCCCCAAACTGTTACGATTGGCTGAACACCCGTTTTCTCAAACTTTGACCTTATATTTTTTATATGTGTCGAGATTGTAGAACTATCGCTTTCTCCATAAAGGGAAAATGTAGCTTCGTATATTTGTTCCTTTGAAAAAACCTGTCCTTTGTTACTAGCAAGATACTCACAAATCAGATATTCACTTTTCGTTAAAGGCACTGGTATATTATCTACCCGTAATTCTTTTGCAGATAAATCAATTTTTATCCGGTCAAATGTAAGAGCTATATGTCGTTCTCGGTGTTCGCGGCGTAAGTGGGCATTTACTCTTGCCCGTAATTCTGTAATACGGAATGGTTTTGTCAAATAGTCATCTGCTCCTAATCCAAGACCGAATGTAATATCATTTTCCATTGTCTTAGCAGTCAGAAAGAGGATAGGACAGTCCACTAATGAACGGATTTTATCACAATAAGAAAACCCGTCCGGCATCATAATGTCCAGTATAATCAAGTCATATCTGTTCAGTTTATCAAGAGGAACCTGTGCGGCGGACGTATAGACTGTAACTAAATGTCCGTCCTTTTGCAGTCCATTTTTCACAAGTTCTAAAATAGGTCGTTCATCATCAATCATAAGGATTGTTGCCATAGTATCGCCTCCTAGCTTTTTTAGTATATCATAATCCATAAAGGCAGAAAAACAAAAATCGGTCATTGACGCTTTGCAATATAGTAGCGGTCATTTATCTGTACTGCAACGGCTTCGGTCTTTTCTGTACCATGAATTTCATAAATATCTTTGTAAATCCATTGTTCCCGATGTTGTCCGGCGTTTTCCCCATACCAGTCAATTTTTCTTAGTTCCTCCTTTGACAAAGGAATTTTTGTTTCTGCATTAAATATGACATTCTCCGCAAGAATACCAATGTAACTTCCCAATTCATTATTTGATACAGTATCAGAAGTTACTTGATAAACCGTCCCATCACAAAGAAGCTGCGTTGCATTTTGAGGATTGATTTCAAACTTTCCACTCATAGATTGCTCTATATCCTTAAAGTCAAAAACTGTATCTGTGCCTTTGATATTTTCATCTATAACAGCTTTGTGATACCCTCCATTTATATCTACAATCAGATAGTCGTCAGCGTTAGGAGCTGCATACACATTTAAGAATGGAATAATATAGGCGTCATTAGGGGCTTTATCCACTAAATCTGCTAAATCTGCCAACGTCTGAAAGGTAGCAGTTTTGAGATTTTCTTGAAGTAATATTTTTCCTGATTCGTCTACAGCCGCAAGTTGTCGGATATACCCAATCCATTCCCCGAGTCCACTATTAGAGACAGTATCCGCTAAAATCGTGTAGTCATTTCCCTTATAGGAAAATTGCGTCACATTTTCCTTATTCAGATAGCATTGCTCTCTGGAATAGTCCCCGATTTTGTCCTGTAAAGAACAGCCTGCAAGAGATAAACATATAATAACAGCAAACAGCAATATCATCATTTTTTTACTCATTTTCTTTTACTCCTTCCCAGCTCTGAAACCACACTAAGCTTATGATAAACAGCACTACTGTAAAAACCAGCATGAGTATAAAACCTAGTTGAAATTCGGGTAAGTTAGAATGAAACTGCCCCTCATTAACATATCTTAAAACACAATAATCCATAAATCGTACACCCCAGCCCCACGGCAGGAATTTCCAGATAAAATCTCCAAGTCCTGTAACTAGCAATGCAGATAATAAACTTCCTACAATACCTATGCCCATAGATACACTTTTGCCTAAACTGAAACCAACAGGTATGGAAATAAGATAAAGTGGCATTACAGACAATATCAACATAATAAGAGGTTTTATATAAAACGAAAATGGCATAACTGGATAGAGTACGGCAAACAAGAAAATACAAAGTATTGTTGCAAAGGTTGCTAAAACGATAAGATATACTAATTTTCCGATATATACCGCTATACGTGAACGGATCGTACCTAAGATTAACTGAAAATGACCTGCTCCATTTTCTAGTTCGACTATCATACCTACAACGATACCAATAACAAATGGAAAAATAATTGCTAACACCTCTAAAAAGGTCGTTACATTTGTCATCTCACTCCAACCGGATATATGAAAATATCCTGCAAAAACACCAGCTCCTATTAACGGAAAAAGCACATGGACTAAAAGTAATGGTGTATGTCTGCTTTTAAGCCATTCTGCTTGAAAACATCTGATAATACTAAACATTAAAGAACCTCCTGCTTTATAAAAGATTTTGCCGTTGACTTTGAAATTGTATATAGTAAAAGCAATGACACGCAGATTGTCATAATAACCAACGGTAAAGGAGTTGATAAAGCACTTCCTGTTACTAATTCTCCATTCGGCAATATTCCTAATGTGGGAACCATAAGGCGAGTAACCCAGCTATAAGGACATATGAACCAAAAACTTGTATTTGCCCCTAATGTTCCCAACATAAAGCTCATTCCGACATTTAATATGAGAGTGGCAAATACACCCACTTTTTTTGTAAACCACAAGCATAATGGAATATTCCATATACTTGCCAGAATAATGCAAAGTGTTCCGAACAATGCCTGCATTGGGCTAATTGTCATAGGTATATCAAAAATGTGTTGAATGATAAAACCACCTGCAACATTGCATAACATCAAAATTGTATTTGCAAGTACAATGTATATTATACAAGTGATTATTTTTGCATACCATACTTTTTTTAAGTCAACAGGCAATGACAAAATTGCTCTAAATTTTAATTTGCCGTTATCTCTTTGAATTATCAAAATAGATAATAGCGTTAAACAACCAGGATATAAGAATACATACCACCAGTTATACGAATTTTGTTGATACCACATAGGAGCAAGTATATTCAGACATAAAGTTAGTATAGGAGCTAACCATACTAATTTTTTTGCGAATGTATTTTTATGTTTTAAATATTCAGAAGATATATAATTTTTCATTTTATCGTTCCTCCTGTGATTTCCTTACAACTTCTACAAACAGATTTTCTAAATTTTCATCTTTATTCATCTGTCCTTCATATCCTAAAATACCATTTGAAATGATACCAATATCATCAGCGATAAGCTGAACCTCTGATAGAATATGACTGGATAGAATAACAGTAATCCCTTTAGAGGGAAAAGAACGAATAAGAGAACGTAATTCTTGTATGCCGATAGGGTCTAATCCATTTGTCGGCTCATCTAAAATCAACAATTTGGGACTATTCAACAAAGCGATAGCTATTCCCAAACGTTGTTTCATTCCCATTGAAAATTGTCCAGCTTTTTTCCTTCCTGTATTTTGCAAATCTACCATTTTTAAAACTTTATCTATTCGGGTTTTAGGAATATTTAGTAATTTTGCACGGACTTCTAAATTTTCTACTGCGGAAAGATTTTCATAAAGTGGAGGAGTTTCAATCAAAGCTCCTATCTGTTCTAAATCTTTTCTGTTCCATTCATGTCCATTAAAAAGAACTTTACCGCTAGTAGGACGGAGCATACCCGTAATCATTTTCAAAGTGGTAGATTTTCCAGCACCATTTGGACCGAGTAGCCCATATATTGAATTTTCACGGACAGTTATAGATACATTTTTCACTGCCTTTTGCTTTTTGAAATCTTTACATAGGTTATTTGTTTTTAAAATTGCTTTCATAATTGTTCATACCCTTTCCTTATTTTTTAGTTAAAGTATAAAAAGCAAAATTAAAGATTTTATGAAGATTTCAAAATATTAT
>OAUI01000161.1_pt1 | contig 8543 bp, 8 predicted proteins | sample 1501221 | NCBI WGS metagenome assembly OAUI01 (sample SAMEA2580015, study PRJEB22360) | human gut metagenome | biome: human gut; feature: human-associated habitat; material: faeces | place: Denmark | collected 2008/2010 | reverse complement strand
CAATGGAGACGACCATGCAGATCAACCGGTGCCTTGAAAAAGACCGCTACTGCAGTCGAGATGCCGGTTCCTTTTGCCAGGTCCGTCATTTTTATGAAAAGATACAGTCGTATCTGGATCACATGCTGCTATCAACAAGCATACAGGAGCTTCTAGAAATGGAATGAAGGGAAATATGAGGGTACCAAACTGGTTCTAATTATTTTAGAAAGAAACGAAAAGAAAGGAGAAATCGTTTATGGAGAAAAATAAGCCGAGTTTTCTTTCCTGTGCAAAAAGACAGCAAAGATGGGCGATACGAAAATTGAGTATTGGCGTGTGCTCTGTATTACTGGGCGTCATGTTGATGGTGCCGTCTTTGGGTACCGTCTATGCACAGGAAAATAGAGGACTGGATACTACAACACATTATACGGCAACCGGAATTGATAACAATGCCAACCTACGTTATAGCTCTACTGTTTTCAATAAAGTTGAGGATGACGACAGTTTATCTATGACATTTACATATTGGTTTAGTGGAAGCGCAGGATGGGGGACAGACCCTGCGAACAAATATGCTGGGAAATATCTTTTGAGTTTTACCAACAATACCTTTTATAAACAGATCGATAAAGTTATTTTAGCTGATATTAGTCTGGAAAAGCATAACGATGGCGCAATGTGGTCTCTGCCAGTTACAAAGCTGCCTAACTATGCTTTGATAGGTTTATCACGTAACCAGCCTGTTAAAATCACGCTGAAAAATGGACAGACATTGGAAAGTCTTAATTTACAAGATACTCCAATTGGATTTAATTCCGTTTTGACGACCAATAAAGGAGCTATAGCCTCGAACAGTATTTCTAATGGTTATATCTTGCTGAATAATAAGAAGAATGAGAATGAAAAGGAATCAGGGTTTACAAAAGGTAAAGCGAATCAAAGAATTAAATTTAATATTGATGATATGACCATTCGTTCTATACACACCTTCAAACCTGATGAGAATTTCCTACAGACAGATTATAGCTGGGTTGTGTATGTGAAAGAACAGATAGCACCAGAGTTGCTTCCATATATTGATACAGATAATATTAAAATATATTGCTCTGATCTGGATGGCGTAAAGATTAACAAAAATCATGAAGAATTCACGGTTCCAATTAACGACCAAGGCTTAGTGGACACAAGCCAGGTTCCAGAACTAAGCATCATCGGCAATGATACAAAGGCGCAGTTAGATGCAGCAAGAAAGAATATCGACCGAATCTTTTTTGGAACGCTTGGACAAAGCCGTAGCTATACGATTTCCTATAAACTAAAAGATAGCGTAACTCTTTCCGATTTTGCAAGAGCAGCTAATGAATATATTAAGAAAAATCAACAATCCTTCTTATTTGATAGCTGGATGGAAGCAGACTATCTGAACACTAAACAAGGTGTATCAACAAATGATAATGGAGATGCTCCAAAGCAGTTGAATAATTCGTATGCAAATGCTTATCTGGATGCGAATGATACGGACAAAGATGGTCTATTTGATTTTGTTGAATGGAAGATTGGTACCGATACTACTAAGGTAGATACAGATGGTGATGGTGTACCTGATGGACAGGAATTTATGATAGATCTGACAGAACCAAACAACGCTGCCGATTATCTAGTATCAAAACCAACTACTACAACGACAACATTCGATTCCACTAAAAAGACAACGATCGAAGGAACTGTTCCAAAGACATTGATTGCTGATCCAGCAGACCCGGCAAGACTGATCCAAATCACAAATGAAAATGCTGGAAATGTAATCGTCAAGCTTCAAGGCTATGATAAAAATACGAAAACATACACCACTGATGAATATGGTACAGTCAAGATTCCATATAAGGATCTGGTAGCCGGAAATTTCTCTTTGGATGTTAACGCAAACGTAGTGCCAGATGGTACAGAGGTTGTTCTGGTTGCATATAGTCCAAATGCAGACAATCCCATTATGGGAGACCCATTTACATTCACTACACCAGATGCGGACAAATACAATGTAAAGGGTGGTACGCTGAACCAGGACTACGGAAAGAAAGCGGAAGAGGCTGCAATTTTGGACAAAGTCACAGTAACAGAAACCAAGGATGGGCAAGAGGCTCCGACACCAGCAGAGAAAGTGAAAACCAAAGTGATCAAAGGTGAGATTCCTACTCCTACTGCAGATGGTGCAGACCAGACCGTGACCGTGGAAGTAACCTACGCAGACGGAACCAAGGAAGATGCTACCGTAACGATCGCTTACGGGGAAGCAAAGGATGCCTATGTTCCGGAAGGACAGAAGGTGGATGTCAATAAAGGCGATCTATAAAAAATCGGAAGCAAGCTGTTTTATTCCCCAGTATTTCTGTACGATCAAACAATCTTTTCTGATCTGCTCTATAAGAAAGGATAATTCGTCGGATTTTTGTGGAATCCGGATTTTGGAAAACAACTGTACTTTCATTTTGAGTCCGTATATTTCTTATAATAAATTCAAAATGTGTTTCAAAAGATATTTCTTGACTATCGTCAACTGTTGATCGCGCTCCTATATGCGTGATTCCATAGAGCGTTTTCTCTTTGAGAAAAACCTTTGATATATACACAGCCGGCTCCGGCAAATCCGTGTCCATTTCAACTTTCAGATTTGCCGTTGGCAAACCTATCAGTTTTCCAATTCTCCGCCCATGGACTACAATTCCACTCGTTTCGTAAAACGGAAATACCATTTTTAATTGGCAATAAAATGAGAATATTTCGGAAACAATTCGGAAATCTAACATAAAAACTGCTGGAATTGTTCGCTAGTTTCCTTTTCCAGCAGCATGACCTTTTCTATCTGCTCTGTAATCAACGCTGTCACATCATCAACGGTATGTAATTCCTGTTTCTGCTTCTGTACGGCGTTCTGGGTATTTTAAAACATGGTGTCAATGACAGTTTCCCCCGGCTGTTCGCCGCTGTCTATCTCTTTCTTAATGTCCCGTAGGATAGACATAAACACATTCTTGATTTCTCTCAAACTTCGCTTCATGCCCACCTCCGACTGTATGCCGAAATCAGATGGAATTGTTAAATTTTTTGATATAGTTGCGACACAACTATGGTGGCAATGTTGCCAGTATGAACTGTGCATGTATGTCCCTTCGAAAATGTTATATGACGGTATCCGAATGCCTTCGTCTTAGCATATATAGCAGTAAAATATGCTCCTCTGACACATCCGATGAGCTTGACCTAGATTTCAGGACAGATGACTCTGTAAAGATGAGTGCCTCTTTGGCATAGTCCTGAAACGGTGAAGCGGCTTTGCTGCGTGATCCAGCATCGTTGCTTATAGCTATATTTCTTATTGATGAAACCACTGTATCGCTGCAAGGATTAATCTGCCCTTATCCCCAACCGGCAGATCGTTTTCCTATTTTCATGAGACAACCGGTACCATCTGCAAAATTGCTTAGTAAGACCCCCTGATGCATCTTATAGTGTTAGGATGTCATGATATTTGTTCTAGGTTGATGATATAATCGTGCTGAGGCATTGGACGGATCCAGATATCTTCCTTCTTATTATCCCATGGGTACCAGTACATTTCATAGCTGCTCAAGGCAGAGCGTGTTGCACAGGGAGACAGACCCAGTAAAGTCCGAGATGCGAACGCTTTTCCAGCATCCGAAAGGCCTCTTCTATAATCAGTCGTTGCATTGTGCTGTGCTTCAAAGTCCTGATGAAAACTCCTATTATTTAATACTGGTCTCTAAAATCCAACAGGATATCAATAAAAGACCACTATCTTTTCTCCGGAAAAGGAGATATAGATATTTTCAAATTCCTGAAAGATAAAATGAAGACGTTCTAGCAACGCTTCATAGACATTTTTATCTAGATTGATCTTTTTCATGCTTCGTTCATTCACACCTTTCTGTCAGATTATGTTAATTTTATATAGTATAAGCTCCCAATGATCAGAGAGCACAAAACTATCTTTATATAGGGTGTGATTTTCGCATTTACACATCAGCTATCTTTTATGTTCAAGATAAAAAGACTCCCACCTTATGGCAGGAGTCAATAGTAGGATAATTCATTTACAAGTATTCTCATATTTTACTGATGAAATCGCAAATACACAGTTAAAAGCTAAATGAGGGTGAACGAATAGTTAATAATAAATTAGTTACCAATTAGATCCGCATCGAGCATTCCTCATGCAGCGTACAAATTGACGTGCGCAGCGATTTTCTCTACAGTCACGACGCATTGCAAAACGAGCTACTCGCTCCGCTTCATTCAATGCATTTCTGCCATAGTCATTATAGCAACTATAGCCTCTGTTCCAGTCGAATCTGTCGAAATCATAATCGCTAAAGCCATAAAAGTCATAATCATTACATTCACATCTGTTACACATATATATTTCCTCCTTACGTGTTATTGAGATACATCTGCGCATCTCAATATATGATATGGAGGAATTAGATGCCTATTTAGGCTTATTATAATACTTATTGATAAAAGATTAAACGTTTGATAACGGTTAATTAAAAGACCACCATTAAGGTGGTCAAGTGCCGCGAAATACTGCCTAGGTATCCCTTTCTTTTCAATGAGCGGCAACGTAATCATTATATTGCTTATATGAACATTTGTAAACATATTATGAACATTTTTGTGTCATAAGCAATAAAAAATCCGGTTTTACCCGGACTTTGCCAAATGGCTATGCATTGTACGATACCTAGGCAGTAGCATATCAATGCCTATGCTATTTTATCATATTAATAATATTTTGCAATCATTTTGAAACAACAAATAAAAAGCCGGAATATACCTACCTGACTCTCTGTAGGGATATATTCCGAAAGGAGTAGAGAACAAAAAAAAGTATATTACATATCCATATGTATATAAATTCTAGATTATTAAAAAATGCGTACGTTGTTTGATAGGATGACTACGAGATCATGATGAAGCCATCACTATTCTCTAACGATCCGTACCGTCCGTCAGACCCGACAGGATATCTGCTTCCAGATTTCTCCTATGACCTATCCTGCACCTTCAGATGAACTTCGTCTCGATTTGTAAATCACAATAGATAGGCTTTTGAACTCCCACCAGTGCGGCTCCACGATAAGCAGGCCGACGCCATAATGCTGAAGATCCTTTGTATAAGGGTCAATATCTTAGGAGAAATAAGAGCTATTTCAACATGATTGCTTTTTCCGGAACTGCTTCCGGGTTCTCATATATCTTCTGCAGGTCCTTATTCCAGTCAGAACCAAGGGATGGAAGATCATCGATGACATTCTGTATCCTATGAAATGGTCGGACGAATGCTTTGAACTCTTCCGCAGCAGCTCTGCCTGCTTTATCGTTATCCGATGCAAGTATGACAGTATCGATATTCTGATTCAAGACAGGTCGGGTAAGATAATTTACGCGGAACGTCTCATTCATGACATTACAGCTGTCGCATGCGAGCACATTGAAGTCTATCTTCTCACCGGCTTGCTTCTTGGCCGTGATATAAGACAACCCATCGATATAGGCTTCTGTCAGGACAAGCTTCGTAGCCTTTGGATCCATTTCGATGAAGAATCCGGTAAACTTATTTCCTCCACCGACATCTCCCCGAAAGCCTGAATAGGTCGAACGTACGAAGGCGGAATCTACCTTTCCTTTGTAGTTCTCACATGCGAAGACGCAATTTCCTTTTGCATCCAGATAGATCTTACCGTCATCGACGAATCGCTTGATGAGGTCACGGTCGATCTTTCGCTTGTCACATAGATACTCATAGATCTTCGAGATATTCTGTTGTGAATCCGGAAGCTTGAATTCTATCTGCTCATATTTCGGTGCGATATACTGCTTCTTGTCAGGCGCAAGTCCGTTATGATATTCGATCAGGATATTCATCGCCTCTGGAAACGTCTTGCCTTCTGCCTTTCTCAAATATTCCAATGCGGATCCATTGATATGCTCGGTGTTCCAGAACATAGCGTTGTTCCTCGTATCGATGACGAGAGAACTATGCTGATCACAGCGATAATAATGTTGTCCCTGTCTTTGGAAGCTGAAGCCTGCACGATCCTGTAGGAAATCCATCACGGATATGTTCTTCTTCAGATATTCTACTTCTTCATTCGTGAATCTCTTCCTGCTGTTGTCTTTGTATTCTCCATAGAAGCTTTTGTACAATTCCTTCGGCATGACTCTGATCTTCTCATAGACATCCTCTCCGTTCGGCGTCCGATGATGCTGCGACAGCTGGATCTCTCGATCTGCATAAAAATGCAGGACGTTGTTGTCTATATTGTCGATATCCTCTTGTACGAAGTCCTCACTGATCAATAGTACATGATATTTATAAGCTCCTGCTTCCTTCGGAAGGATGACGCGATGGCTGTACTTCGTACCATTCGCCTGTTTGATCTTCTGTTTGAAGCGTGATTTTGGAATACTGATGTTGATGATTTCTTTCATGTGTCCTTACCTCCTAAAAAAATACCTGGCAACTTGCCAGGTATCATCAGTCAAAATTTAAAACGTATCCTTTATGGAGGATATCGTCGTCATCATAGACGGTACAGGATGCCGTATTTGCCTGGCCTGCGCTTACTGCTGCATTACCGGCTGCCATACATTCCTGATACGTCTGATCGAAGGTCTTGCCTTCTATGAAAGGAAACGATCTGCCCTGTGCCGTAACAGGTATATCTTTTTCTATTGGTGAATCCCCCTGCTCCTGTTGCTGTGGAGTGTCTGGTTGTGGTCCTTCTGTCTTTGGAACGCTCTCTGTCTCATTACTTTTTGGCTTTTCTATATGGATATCCAAGGTCTTCCGTGCTTCGTTCCCATGTGCGTCGCTCACTTTATAAACGATCTGGTCTTCTGTCATTTCGAACGTCGTCTTCCTGCGAAGATCGCCATCGACGATATCGATGACAGAATCTATATATTCCTCCGCCTTCAGCTCGGAACGATCAGACACAGTTATGCTGGATCTGTTCAAGCTGATCACCGGTGATTTGGTGTCCTTCACTTCCACGAGCAGCTTCATATCCTTTTCCTTCTTGCCGTTGCTGATATGGTAGACTGCCCAATAGGTGCCGGGCTTTTTCGTATCGATCTCATCACGATTCGGAAAGGTGATCACTGCTTCGGGATCATAAGAACGGATGTAGGAGGCTGGCTCGAACGGTTCTCCTGCCTCAAGTTGTACGGTCTCACGATCGAAGGACAGGTACAGTTCTTCAAAGTATTTCAGCCATTCATCCTTCGTGACATAGAGCAGAGAAACGATGATCGTGAGGACAGAGCCGATGAGAAGCATCCAGGTGATGTTCCGGAGCCACTTCCTCCTGACCTTTTCATAATGCTCATCATAGAGTCCCATCTCATTTGCTATCTTTTCCAATATCTGTTTGAGCTGTTCTTCCTTGATATCCGGATCTGTCAATCCGGATAAGTCGATACCGGATCTCCTTGCGTCTATGAGTAGCGTCAGCTGTTCGACGCTGAATCTTGGATCTGCGATATCCTTGACTTCGATATCTTCATCGATCGCCTTTTTTATGATGTACCATTGTTGGCTTGTGAAGGCAGTGTTCTGATAGCGTTGGTATCTGTCTTCCATCAGACGGCCGTATTTCCTTTCCTCGATAAGACGCTGCGATTGACAGAGATATTCATGGGGCCGGTCTGGTCCGTATTCACAGCGATGCCGGCATTTTCGAATAGCTGCAGGTTCTTCTGATCGATCTTGATGTCCTCCAGCTTTGCGCCATCGAAGGTATTCTGCGCAAGGATCGCATTCAAAAATATGGCACCGGTGAGATTACAGCCGGTGAAATCGACTCCGGTGAGGTTACAGGCTGTAAAGTCACAGTTCTTCATGAGGGAACCGGTGAAGTCGATACCGGACAGATTCCGGTTCTTCAGGTTCATCCTGCTGTAATTGCTCTTCGTCCAGTCGATGACAGGCATCTCCTCTGTCTTGCGGCAGATCTGATTCGCCCATGCTTCATGCACGTCGAGATCGTTCAATATCTCCGTTTCCTCACGTTCCCGGATTCCTTCTGATTCCATCGCCTTTCGCGTCATCTGTATATAGGCATTCAGGTCGTGAGCGATCGGATCGAGTGTCATCTGCGCATCACTGTCGAGATGGATCGCATCACGGAGCAGTTTCAGGGAACACTCCAGCATATCGAGGAAGATATCCATTCTGATCGGATCGCCGGTCTGCTTCCTCTCTTCTCCCGATCCCTGCGGCTGCAGCAGAGTATCCTCTACTTTGCAGGTCTCATATGCGATATACAACTTTGCATGATCGGCGAGGGAGAAATTCGCCATCCGGAAATCGCAGTCTCCTGCGCTCGTATCTACAAACCTGCAGCGGACGAATGAGGTATGCCTGAGATCACAGGCATTGAAATTACAGTCGATGAACGTACATGCATTCATAGATGCGATGTTTCTACAGTTCGTGAAGGTGCAGCCTTTGAAGATATTTCCCTCCAATATCCTTT
>OAUI01000152.1_pt1 | contig 9096 bp, 7 predicted proteins | sample 1501221 | NCBI WGS metagenome assembly OAUI01 (sample SAMEA2580015, study PRJEB22360) | human gut metagenome | biome: human gut; feature: human-associated habitat; material: faeces | place: Denmark | collected 2008/2010 | reverse complement strand
GATTCATGGCACAGTTATCGCTTCAGATACTGTTCCGTGAATAATTTAGGTTAAATGGAAAATACTGTAAATTATGAAATTTATTGACGGAGAAATGTAAGAGGATAAGAAGTGAGGAAGGATTTAAAAAGCTGAATGGTTTGCGAAAGGAAGCTGATGGATGTTGATTCTCAGTGATATTTGCTGAATGAATTCCATGAATTATAAGATTTGTAAAACGATAGGTAGCAATAATAGAAAAAAACATAAAAAAGTACGAGAAATTTTACATGGTTAGCTGTTTCTATTGTATAATAAAGAAAAAGAGTGGGGAAAATACGGGGGCTTTTTGTCGTATTCACTTTTCAAAGACAGTATCAGGGAAAGCGAGGCAATATGAATTGGGAAGCATTGTTATCAGATGAACGTCTGGCGGCGATTCCATTGGAAGAATTTGATAAGGAATTACGGGACGAATTTGAAAAGGATCAGCAAACGGTTATCCAGAGCGCAGCTTTTCGAAGACTTCAGGATAAGACACAAGTTTTTCCATTGGACAAAAATGATTTTGTAAGAACTCGACTCACACATTCTTTGGAAACGGCATTTACAGCCAAGCAGCTGGCAAATTTGACACGAAAGCGTTTGAAAAAATACAACAGGGTTTCTATGCATGAAACAGAATCAATGCCGGACATTCTGTTCTGTGCAGGTCTTCTGCATGATATTGGGAATCCGCCGTTTGGTCATTTTGGCGAAACGATAATAAGAGACTGGTTTCGAAATCACTTGAAAGAGCTTATGTATGGAGAAGAATCTGTATACAGCCTGTTGAGTAAATAGCAGCGAATGGATCTTGAGAATTTTGAAGGGAATGCGCAGGCACTTCGTTCCATACTTAAGCTGCCGTTCTCGGATAGTGAATTTGGCATGAATCTTACAGCTGCAGTTATTAACACATTGATTAAATATCCGTGCTGTTCCAAAGATATCGATGATAAAGCAGAAAATATCCAATATCATAAAATGGGGTTCTTTCAGGCTGATGAGGAATTGGTACAAAGAATATGCAGGAAGACCGGAACTTTGGCTGTTGGAAGCTATGTACGTCATCCGTTAACGTTTTTACTGGAAGCTGCTGATGATATATCCTACGGCGTGGCAGATGTAGAGGATTCCTTTAAGAAAGGGTTGTTCAGCTACCATCAGTTAAGGAAGAAAATCGCAGATAAAATACAGAAATATGATAAAAATGATAAATATTATTATGTAAAGGAAGCACAGCAGAAGCTGACGGAGCTTTATGTTAAAGGATTGGAATTATGCAGCTCTGTGAAGGATGCAGAAATGTATGCTGTCCAAAACTGGCTGCAATACATAAAAGGTTGGCTGATGTGGTGTGCGGCCTATTCGTTCAGTATCAATTATACGGCCATTATGAAGGGAGAATATCACAAGGAGCTGCTGGAGGATACCTATCATGAGAAGACATTGGAAATTTTAAAGGAAACAGCAAAGGATTATGCGTTTACACATACAAGCATTATGAAGCTGGAAATCTCTGCTCATAAGCTCCTGAACTCGCTGTTGGATAAATTTGTTCCTGCTATTATATATTTTGATTGTAAAAACGCAGGCTTCAAGCAGCAGAAAATAGATAAGAAGGTTACAAGTCTGCTTTCCTCAAATCACGTCGCAAATTACCGCAAGGAAGCTTCCAAGCTGGAAGGTGAGTATAAGGAGCGTGACGCATTATATTTACGGCTGTTACTGGTCACTGATTTTTTAAGTGGAATGACAGATACGTATGCAAAAACATTATATCATGAGCTGGATGCGATAGATTAAGGGGGAAGCAGAATGAAAAGTGTGTTCATTATAGGCAACGGGTTCAATTGCTTCTTTAGTGCGTATTTGAATAATCCATTGTATAAAGAAGAGATTATGGAAAAGCTCTTTGATGCGTGCCCCAATAAATGGATTAGTATGAAATGGTATAAGGAGACAAAAGGGCTGTTGAATGAGTATTGCCATCTGCTGGATGACATAAAGATAGCGGATGCAAATGTGAATGGAGAGTTCCTTTTATCAAGGCTGGCGAATCTTTGTTCCAAGGTGGAAGCAGAAGAGATACTGGAGCAGCTGGAAAAGGCTGTTTCAGATAAAATAAAAACAAATATGCAGAATTTGATTATTGATAATGAAAAGACCAGTGTACCGAAAACGATGCGGACAATATCAAAATTAAAGCATACGGATAAAAACTCTTTTCATAAAATGAGTTGCTTCTCCGGCTGTCTGTTTCGTGAAATGCAGGAGACAGGGTATGAAAGGGTTACTTGCTATACGACGAACTATGATAAGATTACAAATGAGTTTTTCGATATCAAGGACAGTGGAATCACCATTGATATGAAGATAGTAGCACTGCATGGAGATTATGAAGCATCGGAAATTATATGCAGTTCACCTGAAAACAAGGAGCATAAAGTATATCCGGACATATTGGAACAGTTTGAAAAAGATATTCTGGAAGCGGACTCTATTGTGCTGTTCGGCTTGGGGCTGTTTTCGGATCCGCATTTACTAAAGCGGCTCAATATGGTGAAAAACAAACAGATTATTATTATAGATGCAGACTGTGCGTCCTATTTAAAGAAGCGAAGCCATGCAGCAGTTTTACAGATCGGCTTTGATTATCTGTATCAAAATGAAATCAGATTTATCGACACACTGGATTTCCAGGTGGATAAACAGAAGGTGAGTAAACCGGTTCAAACGCCGGAGGAATTATATGATGCATTGATTGCATTATTTGAATAAGGAAACTATAAAGGATAATATAGGATTATCCTTAAAAAGAGTAAGACGAAAGCTATATAAGGAGCTATATGAAATTCATAGAAGATAAAGTATGGACAGAAATTCTAAATTATTTTTATAAGAAACAATATGGTAGCATAAAGGGAAATATTAAAGGTGTTCAGTTTGAAGCGTTGGTTGCATTTTTGCTTAAACTGTTATTTAATCAATATGAAATTGAATTTCATCCTACGAAGGCCTCGCATGATGGTAGTAAAGATTTTTGGGCAATTGATGATCTGCAAGAGCTTTGGTGGGCGGAATGTAAAAACTATACACAAAATATTGCATTGAAAGAATTAGCTCCAACACTGGTTATGGCTGAACTAAATGATGTACAGCATTTGCTTTTCTTTAGTTATTCAAACCTTAATAAAAATCTCAAGCGTCATATAGGACGATATGCATTTGAACACAAAAAAGAAGTTTTCATTTATGAGAATGAAACAATAGAGGAACTCCTATTCACAAATTATAAAGAAATGCTTTCAGATTTTCTGGGTCAACAGATTAAAGCAGATTTTCATCACTCCGTAGAAATAGATTTTTATAATGAAAAAAATCCAAAACTGATAGATAAGAAACGATTTAACGGGTATTATGAAATCATGGATTTAGCTGTGGGTGAAGTGTATAATTTGAATGTTATCGCAGAAAATAAACATAAATTCAATTCCTGTACTATTAAAATAACCATTGATGAATCAGAAGATAATTATTATTTTGAGTTTCTATCACAGGACAAGGCTTTACGTAATAAGATAATGCGTACTATTGAATTAAAACCTAATCAAATCGTATTATGTAAATTTAAAGTACGTTTAATAAAATATAGGGAAAGGCTAAAGCTTCCACGCTTATGTACGGAAGTATGCCTGAACGGTGTGCAGGAAGCAAAAGCAAAAGCTGATTCTGTGGCATATCCTTGTGAATGGAATAGAAACAATGTCCTTATAGGGAAGCATTATGAGGATCTCATAAATATATTTACACATGAGTGTATAAATAATTCCCCAATGTCCGGATTTCTGGTATATGGTGGCGGTGGCACCGGAAAAACAAGAATATTACAGGAATGCGATGCAGTTTTAACAAAAAATGATTATCATATCCTAAATTTTATAGGCTTTGATAAAAATAGTTCTTGGAAGGATGTTGTGCGTGAAATCACCTATAGCGCTTTTGCGATTTCGGAAGACCTTGCATTTCATCTCATGTGTGAAACCGACGATATCGTTATACCGAGTCTTGATGATAATATCAAAGAAGAAATTGTAGCATTTTTTAAATTATTAAATAAGAAAGAATTCGCATTTGAAGAATTGCATCGGTATCTTAAAATAATTTTTGGAAAATTATCACAGGGCAGATATGCTGTAATCATTGATAATATGCAATCTTATGCGGTAGAAATTATTGATTTCTTCAAAGAAATGATACAGTATATGCTCCAACATCAGCAATCCTCACATATTGTCTTACTTATCTCTATCAATACGAGTCTTGTATTTGATGATCGATACCTTGATTTTATCGGGGAATTTAGCAGAATTGATTTTCTCTGCAGGAAAATTGATGGATTTCAAAATGAAAAACAGGCCATCGCATATTTAAAAACTATTTTGAGCTTGGATGATTATCCTTTAAATCTTCCTGTATTAAGAAAGATTCTTGCCAGTACGTCGTTAAAGCCAAAATATATCCAGCAGCTTGCCAATCACTTAATCATATCAGATTGCATAGAATTTAAAAATCAGCATGGAATTATCAACAAATCGAAGGAACTGGAAGCGAGTTTACGATCTATTCCAGATGATTATGAAAGATTATTCAGTTCGAGTTATCATATGATATTGGATAAATATGTACAATGGAAGTCAGATATCTATGATTTTATTTCCTTACTTCATCTTTTTTCCACAATGGATGAATCATTATTAGATATATTAAATGTAGACAGAAAGATTGTTCAGGCCTTAGTCAGGCACGGGGTCATTAAAAATGAAGGTGACCATAGGAACAAATGCTATGCATTTGAACACGATCTAATTGAATCCTGTTTAAGTACGGATATCTATCCAGATCTGCTGAAAAATGCGATGAAATATTTAGAGTCCTATCAAGACCTTTTTCATACGATTCTAAGAGATAAACAGGTTCCTATTCTGCTTTATAAGCTTTCTCATCGTATGTATGCAGGCAGTGAGCTTATAACTATAAACAAACATAAAGTACTTTATACTATACCAAATAAATTTATATTTAATTTTCATACGTATTTGCTCGATAATTTCATAAATAAAAAAGATGAAATGGAATTGAATGTGTTTATTAAGGAAGTGTCTGAATGCTGTAAATATGTTAGAGATCATATCAGTGAGTTAAGTGCAGAATATTTATTCGATAAAGCCTTTTCACATGTGTTTGATATAGTTTCAAATGAAAAAAACATTCTCCGTGAGCAATTCTCATTCATCATACATTATTGTGAAAATAAAAACAGATTGGCAAAAGCCGATTTATCTAGAAAAATTTACACTTTATATTATGAAAGATTGGAAGCTTGTGTATTAAATCATCGTGATATGGAAAGAGAAATTGAATATGCCAAAGCTTATCTTGAAAATCGAATTTTTGTATGTGGCAGACTGGAGGGTGCTTCATTGAAATATGTTTCCAATCTCAATAATTCAATGATGACAGCAATCGCATGGCAGTTTCATGATATATTATTAGAAGACTGTTTTGATGCTGCTAATTTATTTTTTATGAATAATGAAGATCTGAAACGAGGAATAGAATTATTGAAATGGGGCTTCAGAAGCTTTGAGTTATTGCCTGCTCATACAGCAGCGAAGTTTAAAGTTAACTATTATTCGAAGCTTATTCTCTATCAATTGATTACGCAGCAATTTGAGGATGCCATCAAAACAGCGAATGAAGCATTGTCCTATATAAAAGATAACGAAATCATCAATTATCATATTTTCTTTAAGTGTCGTTATCTGAAATATAAATTGATAGCTCTGTTATTGATTGGAGACTGTTCAGATATACTTGACAGCACCTTCGAGCAGTATGAAACAAATTTAAGTATTACACATACAGATAAATCAGATGACTGGCTATTTCTTCAGGCTAAGTATGCATTTTTAAATAATAACAGAGATAACTTTGAATCAATATTTCAAAGGCTGTATACTTCAATGGATTACGCTTCAAGTAATGTGAACATGCTGGAGGAGCTCGCATTAAAATATAAATTATTGTTTCCTGAAAAAATATTTTCAGAAATCGATGACAGAGCGAAGTCTTTATCATTAGTAAATAAGCTGCTCTATATGACCCCAAACGAAATCAAAGCATTCAATGCTGACTATATAAGCAAGGCAGTGATAGTCAGCATTGATAAAAAGGATGGATTTTACATGTGATTAACAGGAGCGGTCAATAATTGAAGACAGTGGTAAGAGGTTTCCATGAGAATCTAATACCAAATCATCTTTTATGTCTCGCATATGATACCAAATCAGATTATCTTGAAGGGAAGGGAAATAATCCACGAAATAAATAATTGGGACGTTGACATTCATGAATGAGTAAGGTATTTCATCATAGATTTGTATAGGAGTAGAATAATGTGGTGTATTTTGCGGATACGTATGGATATCACAATATTCAATATCTGCTATTTTTCTTAGCTGTGAGGCATACCATTCAAACTCCCATAAAGATGATAGATTGATGAAATAATACATGGGCTTTAGTTTAAAGATTGATTTTAAATATTTAAAGGATCTCATTATGCTTGAATCGATGGTGGGTGATAGAGTTTTGTAATTTTTAGCCCAAAACATGCTAGTGGAATCACTGCGTAAATGAGAGAAACTGGCACTTTTTCCATTTTTGAATGAGCTGCTACCTCTATGATATGCAATAGAATCAGCAATAACCCAGTTTTCTAAACCTAAGTTTCCAATCTTGAGTCCTATATCACAATCACTGCAACAATACGGCATATCCAAATCCATGCCTCCTACTTCAAGATATGTTTCTTTTCGCAGCATTAATGTTGCACTTGTTGTGGAGGAGACCTTTCTATCTTCCATCGCTAAAGGATGGTTGAATTTTAGACCTCTTAGCGGATGGACAATACGGTATTTTGAGTATTCTATTCCAAAATCGATAATCCTGTTATTTATAGGGTTCAATAGTTTTGAGCTCACTGATCCAATATTATCATTGGATAATAGCTTTTTTAAAAGAGGAGTATACCAATCATGATAACTGAAAATATCCTGATCACATAAGGTAATTATGTCACCATGTGATGCCTCAACACCTAGATTTGCTGTTTTTGAATACAGCATTGATTTATCATATTTAATATATGTAAATCGCTTTGGTAAATCTACTTTTAATTCATTCAGGTTATTATTATTTCCAACTATAATGATTTCTACTTCATTAGGAATGATTTTATCCAAAAGCTGTGTTGTGTAATATAGCATTTCTTTGTTTCTATGATAAGGCATAATAATACTTTGCTTTGGCTCCATGATTGTTATTCTCCTCTCTTCCCTGTATTTAAATAGTTTTCTGCTGCTTTTGCATCTTCCAGAGTGTTAATATTAAAGTTGGCATCGCCAGATTGTTCGATTCGACATTTAAGACCAGTATCAATAGCTAACTGGATCCAATTGCCCATTTCATATTCCCCACGCTGTTGATTCGGTTTCAGTTCTGTCAATATACTTAACATACTCTGTCTCATCAAACATAAGCCGGTGCCTTTCCATTTGTTAAAAACCTCAATCGGCTTTTCAATTAAGCAAGTAACCAGGTTATTAGAATTCAGCGACAGTGTGTAAGCCTTTTGTATATTTTCGATTGTATCTTCTGTTACGCCACATAAACAGTCTGTATCTGAATGTTTGAATTTTTCCATCATAGACATGATTCTGGGATGCACTGTAATTTCATCACTTAAACACATCATGAAATCACTATTTATGTAAGGTGCTGCTAATAATATGGCGTGTGCTATTCCTAATTGAGGTTCTTGATAAACATATGTTATTTTTATGCCTTGATAAGATTCACCCATATATTTCATAATATACTCAGCGTTATGACCAACAATGATTATTAGTTCGTCAAAATACTGTGGTAATACCAATTCAAGGATATAGTTTATTAAGGGTATATTATTTATGGGCGCAAAGCATTTATTTGATATCTTCATATCCAATCGGTGACCTTTACCTGCTGCCAGCAAAACGAATTTCATATAATTTTCTCCTTTTTAATTTTCATCAAATGAAGGATAATCCTATATTATCCTTTATTGATAAGAATTTATGAGAGTATGAATATAAGAATAGAATACAGTAATGATTGATAATATTTATAGCTAGATTTTTACTAAGATTATTTTAAGATGTTGTTTTTGAATTAAGGGTGTAAAATTTAGATATTTATAGGGAAGGGGTGAATTGTCTCTGTTAAAGACCATGTTTCTACACTTTATTTTTACAAAAAAAGGAAAAATTTTGTAATATAGATTTGAGGTGTTAAACGTTAGGAAAGAAAAGAGAGTGTAGAGCTATGTGTGTATTTGATAGATTAAGACAAGAAAATAATTATTTTAAAGACTTTTCTGATTCGAACGAAATTAAAAGAATTGTAGGTGAAGTACGCCATCAGATTGAATTGCTAGATTATCGGACACCAATTGCGCATATTCTTGATAAAGCGGGATTTAAGATATATAAAGAAAACCTATCAGCGAATATTTCTGGAGTTATTGGGGGCAGTGATTTCTTAATAGAGGCACGAGGGTGTGAAAGAATTTTGTTAATTAATGCATATGAAAATCGCGGACACCAGCATTTTATATCGGCTCATTAGTTAGGGCATTACATATTTGATTATGATGGAAAGTCAGATTTTGCGGATGAATATAGTTTGGATAAGGATAAGCTTACTAGTGAAACGGAAATAAGAGTAAATAGATTTGCTGCTGCTTTATTAATGCCAAAAGATATTTTTACCGATAAATATAAACTTTTTTCACTTTTAGAATACAAAAAAGAAACGATTGTTAATGAATTATCGGATATTTTTGATGTTTCTGAAACTGCTATATTAAGAAGAATCGGGGAATTGGGGTTGAGGATAAAATCAAATGAAAAAACGATTTGAAATTTACTAAAAAAACCTTTGTATTTGCGGAATAATGAAGTTGATTCCTAT
>OAUI01000149.1_pt1 | contig 9394 bp, 9 predicted proteins | sample 1501221 | NCBI WGS metagenome assembly OAUI01 (sample SAMEA2580015, study PRJEB22360) | human gut metagenome | biome: human gut; feature: human-associated habitat; material: faeces | place: Denmark | collected 2008/2010 | reverse complement strand
AAGAACTGGTCTATCACCATTCCCGGAGACAGCTGATTAAAAAAGCCTGCAAAGCCGCTGATCAGTGTCACCAGCAGCAGCGGAATCACCGTCGCAAACCGATTCTTCGTTATATAGGAAACAAGCATGGTCACACACGCAGAAGCCATTGCCGCTACACTGATTAGAAGCATAGCATTCACAATCAGCGTTCGATAAGTAAATACATAGGCTGCGATATTCAATGATGCCTGCGACTGGGAATAATAAGTCAGATTCAGACCACGCAGTGGAAGGAACATACAGGACATGATATATACGATAAGAAATTGTATGAGTACGATTCCAAGCGCAAGCAATATACCTGCACACAGCTTTGCCGCAGTTATCTTTTTGTTTCCGGCAGCTGTGGGAATCATAATCTGATAGGTCTTATAATGCTTCTCCATAGCGAAGGTATTTGCCAGAATGATAACAAGAATAAGCAGCGAAGCGAATTCCAGATTATATAAAGCTTCAACGAACAGTGTATTTGGAATATTGCTGTCAATCTCATGAGAGGCTGATTTATAACGGTTTATGAAATTCTCCATCGTGGCATCGTATATGCTGTCCGGATACTCAAAGCCGGCAATCTCAATATGAAGCTGTTCCTTACTTAACTGATCCGGATGAAGCCACTTTCTCTGGGCGTCAGAAGAGAAGTTTTCATAATCGGCAACATCCTTTTTATCCTCAATATAATAATCATAGATATTGCTATACAGCTGGCGCACACCATCATGTTTTAAATAATCTTCAACATGTACCTTTACTTTGTCGCTTCCTTCGATTTCCTCATAGGAAATACCTCCGCTGATCTGCATATAGTTTTCAAATAATTCATTGACTTCCTTACCGGTGTACTTACCGCTTCGTGCGTCTTTCAGTAAGGTTTCATAATTATCGCCATATACAGCTTTCATTTTTTCTTCATCCAGCGTTGTTTCTGTATACTTGTTCATAATAGCGCGGAAGTCTTTATCCATCTGCTGTATGGTCTTTTCACTGAGGGTTCCCGCATAGGAATGCTGAATCTGATCGGCCAGCCTCCAATATGCAAGTCCTGTTCTTTCTATTCCGTTTTCATCCTTCATGACGATATCAGTGCGGTACTGCAGTGGCTGATGGTAAACCTGATAGGTGCGGTAGCCATTGAAGATAAACAGGATAAGCAGCAATACGATGTTGACTTTGCTTTTGAAAATCTTTTTAAATTCAAATTGAATCAATCGTCTCATAGGGAATCACCTTCTTTAAAATAATATAAATAAAGATCATCCAGATCAGGCGTTATATTATGAGCCAGGGTATGTGGACGATCATCAGCCACGATACGCAGTTCGATGTCATTATCGACATTATGACTCTTTACGATAATATGGGAAGCCATAAGGGAGAGTGCCTCCTTTTTCGGAAGTGTTACCTGCCATACCTTTTCCTTCATAGTATGAAGTAGCTCTTTTGGTGTATCATGAAGAATGATTTTTCCTTCCTTCATAACGATGATATCGTCTGCGATGGTTTCGATATCGCTTACGATATGCGTGGAAAGCAGAACGATGCATTCCTGTGAGAGGGATGCAATCAGATTGCGGAAGATAATGCGTTCCTTTGGATCCAGCCCGGCAGTCGGCTCGTCCAGTATGAGAATCTCCGGTTTATTTAGTAGTGCCTGTGCGATTCCCACTCTACGCAGCATACCGCCGGATAACTGTTTCATTTTTGTTTTCCGCTTATCCTCCAGATGCAAAATATGCAGCAGCTCGTCAATTCTTTTTCTGCTGTATTGCTTTGACTGATTTTTCAGTATACTCATATATTCCAGGAATTCATAGACGGTATAGTGCGGATAAAAACCAAAATGCTGTGGCATATAGCCGATTTTTGACGCATAGACATCATACTGTTTTAAAGCGTCTATTTCGTCATAGCTGATGCTGCCGCCATCCTTTGGAAGCAGTCCGCACAGAATTCTCATCAGCGTTGTTTTGCCGCTTCCGTTTGCACCAAGTAGGCCATGTACACCCTTTTCAATCGTTAAATTTACATCATACAGCACCTGATTCTTTTTGAATGATTTATTGATATGTTCTATAACCAGCTCCATTTTTGCTGCCTCCTTTCTGTATCCGACATCCCTTTATTCAACTGTCGCATATTGAAAAGCGTTAAACAAGAAACGATAAGTATAACCAGCACCGCCTGAGGATTGGATATCATGTACCGGATATACTGACTGTATATAAAAAGATATATACAATAAAATATGGAGTATGCGGCAAGTGCGGATATATAGCCTTTGATTCTGTGTATTAAATGTGTAAAAATAATTTGCATGGCATACAGCGGAACGATACCGGTCATGATAAAATCAGCAGGAATCCAGGATTCTTTAAGGATGAATATCACCAGTAATATAAAAGACATCACGAGCCCGTTTAAGGCGATACCGGCTGTACGAATCAGGAAGGCGCGACAGGGATTCAGGTAAACAGGACTGATGATATCCAGCATCCTGTAGTGGCTGCATTTATAATATTCATAAAGTGCAGAAATACCCAGTATGAAAAAGTAAATAGCAGTGTAAATCTGAGCATTGACTGCATCCAGCGTTATCAGCAGTATCGAAATCAATAGTCCGATAATAGATAGGATCATATAGAAGCGAAAATCTAGCCACATATAGCGAAGAATCAGCTGTAGCAAAGAGGTGCAGTTTTTTTGTATGTATTGTTCCTGCTCTTTTTGACAGAGAAGAATCGTTTGTTCCATCGCTGCCTCATCTACCTGTATGAGTTTCTGTTTCATGATAACCTCCTTCTTTCCATAATGCACAAAGCCGCTTTAATGCCGCCGTGTGTCTTGTTTTCACTGTGGATACGGGAATTGAGAAGCTCTGCGCTATTTCCTTAAATGTCATCTGATGGTAGTATTTCAATAGAATTACATCCTGTTGAGAATCAGACAGCTCCCCTATGTAATACATAAGCTCTTCATTTCGTATCTGATCGAGAATGACTTCATGTACATCACTGTCCGCAGAAATTAAGTTTTCCTGCCTGTCAATATCCGTGTGCAGATCACGCTGCATTTTTCGGTGATAGTCATGACACAGGTTACTGGCAATCCGGTATAGGTAATGCAGCGTCTTGCCCTGCGCATGATACATGGGAAGCTGACGGATGAAGCGCACAAACACTTCCTGTGTAATATCCTTTGCACTGTCGTCTCCCTGCATTTTGCGATATGTGAAGGAATAGACGTATGGATAGAGGTCTTGTATGAAGTTATTTAATGTCTGCTGATCGCCTTTTTTTATTTTATGCAGGATCTGCTGTTCTCTCATATGCCGCCTCCTCACTTACTTAACGATTTGATTTGAAAAAAGGTTTTACTTTTCATTTATTTTAGCATACATGATAAAAAGACTTATCCACAGCTTGCTATAATTGCTTTATTCACGACTAACGTTTTTTACGTTAATATGCTTTCACAAAATTATAGCATTTTATACAGCTTGAATAAGTCCTTCGCTTTATTGTGTTTGCTTTAGTAGGTGATTGACAAACACCATCTGTTTCTGCGCTTCCTGAATAGTGTGTTCTATATAAGCGTCATCAATGGTGCTTGTCGTTAGTACGAACTCCAGAATCAGCGGTAAATTGATTCCTGTAATGCAACGTACATTATATCTGTCCAGATAAGGAGCTACCGCCTGCGTCATGCTTCCACACATGAGATCTGTGAAAATGATAATTTCCTCCTGATTCTCAAAGGATTCAATGATTGTTTTTAATTGCAGCGCAGCATCCCTGTCATCAACATAGGCATTAACAGCGTAAATATTGTTCTTTTTTGTTAACACCTGTATGGAACTGACATAGCCATCCGCAAGATATCCATGGGTCGCTATGATGTATTTCATGAATCATACCTCCTCTGTGTGCGTCTTCAAATAAGCAGATGCACCATCATTTGCCGCATGAACAACACTCAGACCTCTATCTTCCGCAAGCAGGTGAGCAAGCATTTGAAAGGGGACCATATACTCCATGACGCTGCAATACGGATCATCTTGAAAGTGGCACAGTAGTGCTTTGGAATCTTTCAATGGATGAGAATGATTTGCGATTAGTATTACATAATCGCTATATAACCGACACCAGCGTATCAGCTCCAGCATTCGCTTTTCCTGTACACCGTCTGGAGCAATCAAAAATAATAGAGCATCCTTTTGTATCTGTGTGGTTCCGGTATGCATAAATTCCTCCTGCTCATAAGCAAGAGCTGCAATAGATGCAGCTTCTGCGATCTTCAAACCACCTTCCTGTGCAACTGCATAGTAGGGACCGGCTCCAATATAGCGTGCAACCATTTTCGTATGCAGCAGCTCCCTATGGTTTTTATACCAGTCTGCTGTATCCTTTATAATTTGTTTCACATTATCTTCCAATCTGGTAAAGTATTGCTGATAATATGTGTATTGCTGCCTACTGATGAGCTCTTTTTGATTTGCCGTTTCTATGATGCAGAGAAATGTTATCAGCAGTGATGCCATATGTGTACGTGTTTCGATAAAGCTTTCCTCAGAACCGCATAGCTTATTGATGACGATATCCGAAAGGTTTGCAAGGGGAGAATTCGAATCAATAGTTATACATACTACAGGGATATTCAACCGTTTACATTCCTGTGCCATCCTGATTGGTCCGATTGTTGTTCCTGAATGTGCAGGGCAAAGCATAAGCATTTCATCCGGGCTATACTGCTGATTGATGTTAAATTGAAAATATTCAGGAAAGGAGGCAGGATTGCACACCTCTGTTTCCACCTGCAGCAATTTCTCCATACAGGGGGCAAGCATATTCCCTATAAAGGTGCCGGATGCCTGTCCGCTGAAATAAACCTTTTTTACTGTATGTGTCAGAAAATGCTGAACAAAGTCCTCAGTGAGTTCTTTTTTATGCTGTAGGAGTCTACGGATGAGCAAAGGTTCATCAGTAATCGTCCGCAGTAATGCAGTGCGTTCCTGTTCCTTTGCTGTTGTCTTGGCACCTTCCATATCAGATGATACCGAAGGAGCTCAGAATGACACCAATAATAATAACCCAGATCATTAAAACGGTAGGCTTAACATTCTTTTTACGCATCAGCCATGCACACAGCAAAGTTAGAAGCAACGGCAGAAGATTCGGACAAATTTGATCAAACAGCTCCTGAATAATGATAGGCTCCTTTCCATAGCTGATCTGTAATGGTGTAGACAACGACACATAAGCACTCGTCAACGCTCCAACCACACTGAGTCCGACAATTAGACATAAATCTGTAATTTTTTGCAAAACGCCGGAGTTAACGACCTTTTCAATGAAGACCGATCCCATTTTAAAGCCCTGATGAATACCCCACCAATGAACCAGATAATTTGGCACATTATAAATCAGGAAATAGAGAAGCAGACCAAATGGATTGCCTGCGATACACATAGAAGCCCCAATGCTGGCGGATATGATGCGAAAGCCGCCGGTCTGAAAGAAGGCATCACCGATTACGCCTGTAGGTCCCATCAAAGAGGTTTTAACTGCTTCAATCGTAGGTCCCATGGTATTACCGGATTCGACGTTTTTCACCTCCAGGGCTGCAACGATGCCGACAACAATTGCCTCAAATTGCGGACAGGTATTATAGAACTGCATATGCCGTACCAGTGCATCCCGCATTCCCTGCGGGTCATCCTTATAAATCTTTTTAAATATCGGAGTAAGGGAATAGACATAAAACATATTGTGCAGACGCTCACTGTTGTAGGAAATTTCAATCGGCATGCTGCGCCAAAAGACCTTGTGTAAATCTGACTTTGTAATTTCAAATGCTTTCTCACTCATATGCGTCTTCTCCCTTCTCATTACCTGATGCATACATGGCTACAAAGCCAAGACCTGTTGCGATGATAGTGATAGCGATAACATTCAGATTCAGGAAAGCGGCAACTGCGAAGCCGACGAAATACAGACCGATAAAACGTTTGTCCCAGAGAATGTTTAAAAGCATACCGAATCCGACAGCAGTCAGCATTTCACCGGCCTTGCCAAGACCGTTCAATAAATTTTCAGGAATGACGTTGATCAGTGACGTAATCGCCCCGGTTCCCAGAAGAACGGTAAGAAAGACAATGGCTGTCATGAAGAACAGCTTTACAAAACCGACACCGAGGTGAAACTGTCCGATTTTTTTATAATTTCCTTCTTCAGCCCATTGTCAGCCCAGCGATGCATCAGATAGCTGACAACAATGTTATAAGCATTGGATACGTTCCCGCCCAGAATCGCGATTGGCATTGCAATGGAAATCGCGACATCAAAGCTGTTTCCGGTTGCCAGTGCAAAATAAGTTCCTAAAATCGCCCCGATACGCGTTTCTCCATTGATGATACCGGCATAGCTGATAAACCCCATCCATACCAGTTCCAGTGTTCCCCCGATAACAAGCCCCTGCTCGAAATTTCCCATGACCAGACCCGTTAAGGCACCGCATACGATTGGTCTGTCCATAAAGGAGCTTCCGGCGATATTGTCCATGGACCATGCAAATGCATAAACAAGGCCCAGTAAGATAGCTGTTTGCATAAGTTCTCCATTCTCCCGCTTTCTGCGAGTAAATTTTAACGAAACAACATAGATAAAGATTTGTTATTTCCTTTTTCTCTTTCTTATAAATACTTCGTAATGGATACCGGACGTTCATCCGGTGTAACATAGGATTCCGCTTTCACGCCGAGGTCTACGATACTGCGAAGGTCATCATAATCCTCAGGGGCAAAAGCCAGAGAAGGACATACCATCTTCTTACCCGGTCCGCCTTTCATAAGTGCTACATTCAGATGCTGTATTCCGGGTACACTGCGGATGATTCGCAAGGCGTCCTTCGGTGTTTCCACAAGCAACTCAATTCTTCGACGCTCGTTTTTAGGATCCATGAGAAACAACCCTGCTTTTTCCACAGATAGAATCTTCAAACCGCAGTTTGCCGGAGCAGACATTTTCATCAAACTCATACGCAGAGGGTCCTGTATCACTGCATCATTGGCAACAACGATCATATTGATATCCAGTTTTTTCGGCCACACCTGTGAAGTCTGGTAATGTAGTAAGCGAAAATCAATTCGAAACAAACTGATCATATAAATCTCTCCTTTCTTTCCTTATTGTACATACGGTGGTGAGCTCAGGCCTCCGCATGGTTCAGGCATTACTTTTTGAATATATAATCATACATATATAAAATTTCACTCACAGGGATGTCCACCTTGTAGTAATCCATAATTCTGGCAAAGCTGTCGTTGAACATTTTCTGAAACCGTTTCTGTTCTACATCCAAAGAGTAACCACGTTCCTTCCGGGCGATTTTATTTTTCATGACAAGCCGTTCTATAATACAGGAAATATGAATGTACATACCAACCATAGTTTCATTGGCGATCAGCATACCCAGCAGCTCCTGAAGGTGATCCAGTGCTTCTTCAATAAAGGTGATCAGTTTATCTGCATTGAGTACGGTCAGGTAATTCATGACATTTTCCAATGTGAAATTCTTGATGAGATTTCGGTTAAACTGCTCTTGCTCATTCTTTGTGAAGTAGCTGTTCAGTGTTGAGGTTATACTGTCCACATCCTTGAATGCAATGACATCCTCCATCGGTACGCTGGAAACATTGCGTATGTCTAACCGTGTTGTTGTGACAATGAACAAAACATCATACAGCTTGAATATATCATCCTGTTCCTTGTTTTTCTGTAGGCTGAGACAGTCATAGGCGAAAATACTGATATCAATCTGTCGGGGCATGCTGTTTTTAAAAAGCTGAACAACACGCTCGATTGCTTCCATTCCTGTTTCCGAGGTAAATATGATTGCTTTTTTGCGATTGATATTGCTGAATATTTTATATTCACATACGGTTTCTCTGCTTACCTTGCTCAATATTTCCTTCATTTCTACATTTCTGCGGATCTCTCCGGCCACATGCAAGGCCATTCGGGTGGAAACATTGTTGATGATTCCGATATTGATGCCGCATTCTTCAATCAGCTGTGTACCTATATTCTCCAGAGATCCCATATCCACAAGCAGAATCAAATCCTTTCGTATACTGTTGTCGTTGATATATTTTCTCAGCTTCATGACAATGTCGTCCATGGACGTACTAACCGGCATATCAATTCCTTCCATAATGTGGCTTCCAATCAGCTTGTTCGCAGCGTCTGCTATGGAAGAGGCAGTGGAATAGCCATGTGAGATAATAATGCAGTTGTAACGGTATTTATCAATGGAACGGTTATAAAACTGAATATTCAAAATCAGAAATATCAGATTCATATCATTGATTTCCACATCAATTGTCTGTCGTATCTTGGTCATGATTTCCATGGCGCTTCGATAGCCTGTGGGATAATGCTCCTTTAACAGATGAATGACCTTACTGATTTCTTCGGCATGCTGCACCTCATAGCTGCGGATGGAAGAAAACATCTGCATATAGCTGTAAATAACGCGTGCAACAACGAAAGCACAATTGGATGGTATGTAGATATCATAACGGTCCAGCATATGTTCAAATACATCCAAAACCGCTTTTTCATAGGCACGAACGCGTGCATTGTAATATTTATGCTCAAATACGATATAGTCATAATAGACATTCATGTTATCAATGCAGAGTTCAAGAAACAGCTTCAGATCGATGCTTCCCTTTTCATATTCCCGATAGGCAGTCACAATAAAATCGAAGAAATCAATGATTCTTCCATTTTTTGTCTGCGGCAGATATTTGCAGATATCAATCATGTATTCCTCTTCACTATTGCTTTTATCAAGAGTCAAAGAATTGATAATAGATACCGGAAGATGATACAGATATATGTGCAGATCATCCGATACATCGTGTGACAGATAGGCATTTGCACAGCTCGACTGTATGCAGGTTGATAATTCCTCAATATTGTTTTCATAGGTATGATTCACCAGGGCGATAAACGCCTTGCTGGAAATGAGAATATTTTTCTTCAACCGCAAGCCTTCCTCTTTGAAAAATTCAATGATCAGCATTTCCTTATCTTCTATCGGCCTGTTTTGAAGGCTTGGGATATGACAGATAATCGGTATGCTGTGAAAGAAAGCGTTATGTATATTCTGCTTTGAGTCTATACAGCTGGTAAAGATAATACGGGTTCTGGACTTAAATACCTTTCCCTGTTTTCCTGAGGAAATGGTATATTCACCACTTTGCATGTACTGAATCAATAGAAAGTAGCACTGTGGTGAAAGCCGCTCAACATTCTCTATGACCAGAATTCCATTTTTTGCTCTGGCAATC
>OAUI01000138.1_pt1 | contig 10017 bp, 5 predicted proteins | sample 1501221 | NCBI WGS metagenome assembly OAUI01 (sample SAMEA2580015, study PRJEB22360) | human gut metagenome | biome: human gut; feature: human-associated habitat; material: faeces | place: Denmark | collected 2008/2010 | reverse complement strand
CCACCGGATAGTAGACAGCCGTTCTCTCCGCACAGATACTCGGCACCCTTTTCACGTACAAATGTATCCAGACCACTGCGCTTTAGGGCATGTTCACAGACTGCCGGAGGAAAGCTTTGAAACATTGTGATATTATCCAGCAGTGTTGCATTGAATACAAAAACATTCTGCTCCACCATGGATACCAGACGATAGAGACTTTCTCTGCTTAATGCATTGAACTCTACTTCATCCAGAAAAATTTTTCCCTCATAGCCTCGATCATATCCCATCAACAGCTGCAGCAGAGTGGATTTCCCGCTTCCGCTCGCTCCAACAACAGCATATCGCTTTCCCTTTTCAAAACGAATGTTGATATCAGACAAAACCTTTTTCCCTTCCTCATATGAGAAACTCACATGCTCCAGTGCTACAGCCTGCCGAAACTTTGTTACTGTTTTCTCAGGAAGCGATTCCTCCTTCACATGCAAAACAGCTTCCCCTTTTTCCATGAGGGCGGCACTGGCCTTTCTTGTTGAGTACAGTGCAGGGAGCTTTTCAATCGGCAGTGTAATATAATTCAGCAGCTGGACGAATGCAATCACCGTCCCTGCAGTAATTCTGCCTTGGATACACAACCAGGCACCTAGACCGAAAACGACCAGATTCACTAGAAACCCAGATATCTGCGACAGCAGCATCAGTATGGAAATCAGATCCCTGCGACGTTTTTTGGATTTCTCCAGCGCTGTATTTTCCTGCTCAAAAGCATCGAGCACTACAGCTTCCGCCTGAAAGCTTTTGATTACCGTAAAACCACTGAACAAATCCTTCAGCAGAGCAATGAAGTCCGCATGGTGCTTCGATGTACAACACTCTGCTCTTTGCAAAGCGCCGAAAAAGAATACAGATACCAGCAGCGGCACCATACTTGCCAGAATCACACAGATTGTTAGATAGCTGTCCAGATACAGCATAGAGCCAAGACCTGCAGCAAGCATCATCCCATACGTGCAGATTTCAAAAATCGCCTCGAGATTATTTTTTTCGATCACCGTCGCATCATTGCTCAATGCGGACATGCATTGTGCAACTGCTTCCTTTTGGAAGGACGAAATACTACGCTGCAGCAGCCCTTTAAAAAGTATATGCTTGTACTGACGCATTCCACGACAGATAAAACGGTTGGTAAATATAAAGCTGATGACATCCACAAGCACCATTGCAAGCAAAAGCAGAACAAACATTTTGAGCATACGGTAAAGAGCATCCATGGAACCGCTGATTGATATATCAACAAATTCACGCAGTAAAAAGGCAACCCCTACAGCAACCCCTGCATTACCAATCGAGCCCAGCAAGGCAAGGATAAAATTCAGCCGATTCTTTTTGTATACAGCAGATTTGATGCTATTCATGAGACACCTCCCCATTCAATATAGGAAGCTCACGATCCATGGCGAAGTATCCGTATAATATACCTGACTGTATGTAGGCGGCCATAAACAGCAGCATGGGCAGAAAGCCCGGCTTTTCACTGAGTACATAAATCGGCTCCAAGCCCTTTTCCTTCTCAAGCTGAATTTCATGAACAATCTGCCGTTTTTTTAAATCTTGTAAAATCTGTGCGGCATCAGCTTCTTCAATGCTCAGCTTTTTCGCAAGCCCTTTTACCTGAAAGCCTCTTCCCTGCGGACATTTTGATAGCTGATACAGCATCACAAAGCAATGCGGTTTATTCAAAAAGGCCAGCAGCTCCTCGAATTCCTCCTGTGCGGGAAGTGCATGTAAAAAACCACAGGACGGCTGCGGTACATATAAAAAATAATGAAATTCCTCATTCAGACGCATACAGGAATATACATCATCATGCAAAACCTGATACAGCAGGGGCTCTGCGCCCTCCTGCATCATAAAGTTTTCCTGATCGGGAAGTGCCTCATGATGCGGAATCTTACCGATTGCATTTTCCATCATATAGCAGATTTCAAACGCAAGCTCCAGCTGCTTGCTTCGCTTTAGCCCCTTCAGCTTCTGAAAGACAAGATCACTTAGTCTTTCCGGCTCCTGTTTTCCTCTTCCAAACAAATAATCAACTGAAATATTGAAATAATCTGCCAGCCGCGGTAACAGCATGGCATCCGGTGTTCCACCGCATTCCCACTCTGCGCGCCTTTGGTGCATTTGGATACTGCCTGTGTCGATACCTGCATAGCCTTGGCCAGCTCCTCCTGTGTAATTCCTCTTTGCTTTCGCAGTGTCTGAATTCTGCCTCCAAGCGTCATCTCCATATGATCACAACCTTTCTACATTCCCATTAGAAATAAAATGCCAGTTGATAACAATGGATAGAAAGTGGATAAAATCAACCCAAAGTTGTAAAAGAGTTTACATTATCGCGCACAGTCAAAGCCGGCTTACATCTTGATTTTATATTTTTGTTGCGTATCATAGCTTATCAATCGATTTATGCAGAGCTCACATCTACCCTATCCGCTGTACATTATATGTCTTACATACTTTCTCTATCGTGTAATTGTCTCTTTCTTAAAGCTGTAGGTAGCGGTTCCTCTCGTGAATACCGCAGACCAGTGATAATGATAACACCGTCAGCATCTCACTCGCTGATCCGGTACGTTTACAATTGAAAGCACATCGTGTGAAATGCATTGTGATACAATAGTGAAATATGTATATAATCTCCTTCTGCATAGAAACAGGCGATGCGCCGGTAGCACATCGCCTTTTGATTTCTATTATTCTGTTTCAATCAATCCGTAACCGCCGTCATGACGCTTATAGACAACCGCAATTTCCTTGGTTTCATCATCACGGTAAATGAAGAAGCTGTGGTTCAGCATTTCCATACGCATGATTGCCTCATCCAGCTCCATGGTATCCGGAACCAGTGATTTTGTACGAACCAGTTCATTATCGGTATCGTCAAATTCTTCTTCAATTTCCTCTTCTTCAATGAACGCATATGCCAGTTTCTCTTTATTTTTTCTTGTCAGTCTTGTTTTCTGACGACGAATCTGATCCTCTAATTTATCAATCGCCAAATCGATAGCTGCATATAAATCGTCCTGTACAACCTCTGCACGCAATACTGCAAATTTTGTAGGGATCGTAACCTCGATTTTCTGTTTATTCGGATACACCCGCACCACCACATTAGCGACTACGTTTTCATCAATTATGAAATACTTTTCGAGATGGTTTAATTTCTTCTCGATTTTTTCAGCAATCGCTGGAGTTACTGTAATGTTTTTTCCGTAGATCTGGACTTTCATATAAAATCCCTCCTTGTTTGTATATCTTTATTATACGCAAAAAAATTAGATTTAACAGGCTTACATTTTCCATGGATTTGTGATAGACTAGTATTGTAAGGGCGATGATGCATATCGTCTTTTTTCATACAGTTTCATTTTCACGATTTTATTGAAAAAGCAAGGAAAATGACCTGTTTTTTTACAACAAAAGGAGAAAATCATGGATGAACTCATTAGAATTCTGAAAGCGGAGGAGCTTACCTGTGTCGTATTGCAGAAGCAGCGGCTGTACAAGGAACATGCGAACGGCATCCTTCCCATCCTGCATTTGCTGGATCAGGGACATCTGCAGGGTGCCCAGCTGGTTGACAAAGTTATTGGCAAAGCAGCAGCGCTGTTAATGGTCCGCGGAGACGTACATCAGGTACATGCCTGTGTCATTTCCTCGCATGCCCTGGAAATTTTCCAGCTGTACAACATACCAGTAACCTATGACGAACAGGTTCCCTATATCATCAACCGTACCAAAACCGGTATGTGTCCGATGGAAGCGTGTGTTATAGATGTGAATGATCCGGCAGCTGCGCAGCGATTGCTTAATGCAAAGGTAAAAAGCATGAAAGCAAAGCAGCACGTATAATATTCAAGCAGGAAGGAAAGGGAGATATCGCATCCGTTGATTTACATCAACAGAAGAATCTCCCTTTTTTTATATTTCCGTAAAGATTACATCATCAGACATATACTGTTTTCCTTTATAAGAGAGGTGTCTGCTGCTTCATTGAAGCAGGAAACGCTGAATAACCATATCCATTTCATTCCCGAAGCTACTGCAATCGCTCGTTTCAGATGCATGAATCTAAATTATATCATTTTGCAGCAGTCATATGCAGATTGCTGCGTCGTTCCTCTGTGGAAATCATCAATCTAAATACTATAACAGCGCTGATTGATTCCGTATCATAGTTTCCTCTTTTTTGATGCTGGTGATAGTTCGTGTGGTTGCAGGATATAATCTAGCTTTTTTTTCGCATCCCATACAGTTTTATGATTCCCAGCAAGGCAAGAGATACAGCAGTCAAAAGCCATAATGTCATATGCGTGCTGTCATAGGTTTCAGCTGTCGCCTTTTTCTTTTCATGCTTTACTGCGCCTTTGTTCTTATCCCCTGTTTGCTGCTCCTTTGTCTTTACCGGCTCTTTCTCAGGAAGTGTTTCCTTCTCTTCTGTATCCGATGTTGCATCTTCCTGTGATTCATCCGGTGCAATCGGTTGTTGTGGTGTTTCCTCCTGTGATGTCGTATTTGAAAACAGCGGTGTATCTGATTCGTAGGATTTCCCGTCCTTTTCCCATACAACACTCTCCACTGTAAGAAGACCATCCTTCTCAATGACGGTGATGATAACGGTGTACAAGCCCTCATCGTATCGAATCGTATCCACAGCATTGGTCATCTGTGTAATTTGATAGGTGTAAACACCCGGACTGCTGAATTTCAATTCCTTTAATTTAATCACCCCGCCATCATTTTTCACTGTCTGCAGCACTACCCCCATCTCATCCTTCAGCTGAAACCGGAACTGCCCGTTCTGCGGCTTTTGTCCATCTAATGAAATATGTACATTCATCTGATAATATACAGGCGATAACACCTTGTTTCGAATATTGGTAAAGACCGCTTCCTGCAGCACGTCTGCTTTGATCGTTCCTTTATCATTCTGTTTTTCAATCTGATACCCCAATTCCTGATATTCCTGTTCCTCAATCGTATAATCTGTATCCTTTGGCAGATTCACCAGCTGTATACTCTGCCCTCCGCATAAGGTAAATTCCGCTTTACCATCCGTAAAGACAAGCGTGCCGTCTTTTTTTCCTCCCTCTCCAAGATAGGCTACTTCCTTGTTTAGCTTACCTGCCTGAATTCTGAATTTGAATTCCAAATCAGAATCAGTATCATTTCCTTTCAGCTCCTTGCGTATCTTTAAATCACCGCTCGTTCCCTCCTGTGTATTGACCAGGGTTAGCGTGTTTTTACTTCCATTGATCTTTGTAAGAACGGATACATCTTCCTTTATGACCTCAATCTGATAAACAACCGGTGACAGCAGGTAATTATCAGGTGCTTTTGTCTCTTTCATATAATAGCTTCCAATCGGCAGACCCCGGATTGTCAAAACACCACTCACCGGGGTGACTCCCTTTCGAATGACAGCATCATTTTCCTTACTGTATACGGTAAATTCCGCTCCTTCCAAAGGAATATTTTTCTCATTGACCTTGGTGATTTCCAGCCAGCCGCTGCGCTGCATTGTAGATTGGGCATCTGAGCGATAAACCTGGTCATTCACGGTAACTCCGGATTCTTCTGTATGACCGGAAGCAAGGATAGCGTGATTGGATAGCGTACTTTGATAATCCCCTGTTATATCGGTCAGATAAATCAGCTGATAGACTTTCTGTTCATCAGGGATTGTAAAATACAAGGTTCTGTTTACAGGATTATATCGTATGTATTTTGCTGTATCCTTCAGTGGTTTCCCTGCCTTCAGGGTACCGTCTGCTTCCATATCCAGCTCTTGTATGGCTATGTTTTGTTCATCCATATCCAGAGCTCCATCAGATTTCATCCGCAGCTCGATTCCCTCAGACAAGGTATCCTGAATAAGCGCATTCCCATATTTCTGCATATAGGGATTGTAGGTGATTTTCCATTGCAGAATTCCATTGTCAGGTCGCTGCTTTGTTTTGGATATTGTGGTGCTTTTTATCTGTATGCTTTGCTTTACATGCTTTTCCGCAGTCATATGCTCTGCGGTCAGGGAAGCAGCATTCTCAAGACTAATCTTTTGATTCTTATCGAAATATCCCTTTGCCGTCTGCTCATTCGGTCCTGCCTTCAACAGGATCACATATGGCTTCTGCAATGAGGAAAAGGTGAATGCAGCTTCTCCTGCTTTCGTGAAATCACTGGTAATATAATCCGGTTCAACAAGTGTTTTCGCCGTAACCTTTCCGTTCGCGGATACCCCTTCATATATCAAAAACTTTTTATCCGCTATGATATTCTGAAACTCCCATCCCTTCGGAAGGATATCCTTCACGGTAACATCTCCCAGTTGTTCGCCGTCGACAGTTGTTACATCATTGGTCATATCCTTCAAATCGCTTGCATTGACCTGAAGGCGGAAAACAGCAGAGCCATCTTTATAATTATACAGCTTATCAGCAGCTGAGACCTGTTTATTAACATTGTCAGCATTCGTCAAATCCTTTGCACCATCCACAGCCAGCCCGTTAACATCTGTCCCTGTGACGACCAGAACATCCGCAATCACCGTACCATTCTTTTTGATATGATGAAGTGTAGGAACAGCAGCACTGTCAGCTTCCGTAGCAAAGGAATCCTTTACATACCGCTGATTACAGCTGGGAGTCAAGCTCTTTACAACCTCTTTGCTTACTGTCGTTAAGTCTGCTCCAGTATTGTCTGTGATTTCATAAGCATCATCCCAGGTAAAGGATGCATCATACACAAGCAGCTCCAGCACACGTAAATCATCATTCACATCGGACTGCTCCACGTTCACATTCCAGGTCGCCGTATGTGCAGACGCATCATAGGCTCCTTTCGTCTTGGTGATTGGATTGAATCCGATGCTGCTGTAGACAGAATTGCTGCCAACTCCTGTATTCCCTTCCCAGCTGAGTGTTGCTTTATTATTTACCGATACCACGGTATGCTCTATTTCCGATTTATCCTTGAGCTGTGCCGTGATTGTCAGTCGAACCTTGGCATTTATAGTACCAATTTCATATTTTCCATCCGCCGGTTCATTGGAAAAAGAAGCAGATCCTGCGTCCCAGGAGGTTCCATTATATATTTCCAAAGCTGCAGACTGCCAGTTCAATTTACTATCCAGCTTGTCCGTAATGACTGCATTCGTTAACGATGCAGCAGGCTGATTTGCTGTAATCGTCCATGATATCGTTCCATCCTTATGGTTAATTCCATTCAATTCCTTTTTTATCCAGGTTCCATCATAGTTCACACTGGCACTGGATGTACTGACCTGCTCCTTATCCTTTAGGATGACAGCGGTATTTCTTATCGTTTTTTCGCTGTTTGCATAATAAATTGCATCCGGGATTTCCGTTTTGAAAAACACATAGCAAATCCCTTTTGCCGATTCCGGAAATGTGTGCTGCAGCAGTGAAGCTTCATAGGAAACCTCTCTTTCTACAGCATCACTGCCATCCTCTGCCGTTCCGATTTTAAAGGATCTGTCCACATAGCTTCCAACGCTTTTCAGATTATCCTGAAATACATAGCCGCCAAAATCTGCAGCTGCTCCTGCCTGTTGCGCATCTATTTTGACCTTCCAGCTGACAAACTTTCCTTCAACAGCTCCGCTTTTTTCCATAGTCATAATAACAGGCGGTTCCGGCACCTTTACAGAAAAGCTTTTTCCCAAAATGGTTACAGCATGTTCTCCAGGCTTGGCGCCATCTCCTGTACCGTTATATTCCAGAGTTGTTGAGAATTTACAATTGACATTTGACCAGGCGCCTCCCCCGGCTATGGGCTGTCCATCAAACACCTCATCATCACCGTCAAAAACGATATGGGCATATACTTTATTCGCATCCGTGTCTGTAACAATGCGAAGCGATCCGATTTTAACTTCTCTGCTGCCGCCGTTTTCCTCAACCTTTCTTGTCAGAGCAAAGCTTGGAGAAGCTGTATCTGCCAGCTTATACTTCGTTGCAAGCTCAATTACAGCAGTATCTCCTTTTCTTACATAAGAATCCTCTTCTGTCAATCCGTCTCCTAAAACGGGCACCTTAAAATTAACAGATACAGATACCGGATCGGTATCTGTCAACATGCTGTTTTCCACAACATCCTTATGATTTTGTTCAATATACGCTTCCTTAACTGTCAGTAAAGCACTGACATCCCTGCTGTTTTCCGCATGCAGCGGCATATCTGTCATTTGAAACAAAAGTGTAAATACTACGAAAAATGCCATCAGACGTTTCATACCTCTAACCATAACCATCATCCTCCTGAAATCCCTTATCCCGCCATTTTCACGATTTCCATCATTCCCTTTGCATAATGTTAAACGGCATTCCAACCGCAAATACAATATTTTACAAAAGTCGTGTTTATTATACTTTTTCTCTTATATAAAAACAAGTACCATTACGAGCAAGCATGGTATTTATCGTGTTATTCTTATGTGATGCAAACCTTGCATACAATGAGAAACAAAGGACTTCAAGCAGTTAAAAGGATAAAAAAAAGCGCTCAGGGGCGCCCAAAACTTTTTTTAACTTTCTTTACAAAACCTCTTTCAGCTTACGCAGAGCATTCTCACTGGCAATCAATCTTACCTCTTCCTCACTGAAATTCCGGGTCAGCATTCCCTCAATCAAACGCTGGCTCTTTGAACAATCCTCCAGATTTTTTGTATGCAGCTCCTCACAGCCCTCATAGAAATCCATATAATCAAGCCCCAGTGCCAGTGCTTCGATTCCTGCCAGCTGCTTTATATAGTGCATATGAGCAACCAGATGAGGGATATCGCGTTTTTCAGGACGCTCATGGACAAACGCCGGTGCACTGTTCATACCGATGATTCCACCCCGCTTTGCGATAGCGATAATCTGATCGTCCCAAAGATTCCGGGGATGATCACACAACGCTCTCGCATTGGAATGCGTGGCGATAACGCGTGCTGAGGGATGTGCCATAATATCCCATAAGGTTCGCTCATTGGCATGGGATACATCCACCAGCATATTGCAGTCAATCATTGCCTGCAGTGCCTCTTCCCCAAGCGGATGAAGGCCATGCTCCGGATTCCCCTTTACGCCGGTTGCCAGCAGATTTTCCTCGTTCCAGCAAAAGGAGGCAATGCGTACACCCTGCGCATACAGCCACTCGATTTTTTCTCTGGCATGCTCCTTGATACCGCACATTCCCTCCACAGTCAGTATTGCCTTGATATGTCCGTTTTCCGTTAAATCCTCCCCGCAAAGCACCAAATCGATCATCTCGCAATGCTCGATTTCCTTTTTCAGTGACAAAACCATATCCTGCATATAGTCCCACGTTTCACTTCCCTCAAAAAAGGATGCCATACCGATATAAGAAACCTCACCCTCTAAAAACTTCTGCAGATGAAAGCGGTTCAGTATATCTGTTTCCGTGTGCTTCTTCTGCATGACATCGTATCCGATGTCCGCATGCAAATCAAACAGCTTCATAGTACATTCTCCTCTCTTCCTTCAGTATATGCACAATCTTTGACAGCTCTCCTATAGAAAAGAGCATGTCGTATGTATAGCACCATGGACATGCCCCTTACCAGCAATTACATCAGTCATAGATAATATCGAAATACTTCATATCCCGCTTGCCGTCCATTCCGGTATCGTAGGCGGCATCCTGCAGAAGCTCGAGCACAGATTGACTGTCAGCTCCGTATTCTATACAGCCGTATGCCTTGTCAACCACACGAACAGCCGTTTCAATTGCCTCGTTGAACATATCAATAAAAGAAGCGTTGGATGTGATCGTATCATCACACGGATGCTTCCAGATCGCATGCTCTTCGTTCAATACATCATAGCGCTCATCCACAGACGGACGGACAACGTTGCCGCTGACAGCCCAGGGCTTGCGTGCAAGCGTCTCAAAGCCCTTTAACAGCGGATATTTGATATTTGCAGGATCATACAGCAGCTTCTGTACATC
>OAUI01000130.1_pt1 | contig 10889 bp, 7 predicted proteins | sample 1501221 | NCBI WGS metagenome assembly OAUI01 (sample SAMEA2580015, study PRJEB22360) | human gut metagenome | biome: human gut; feature: human-associated habitat; material: faeces | place: Denmark | collected 2008/2010 | reverse complement strand
ATCAATCCAAGACAAAAAAACTACTCAGATTTAGTAAATCGGGTAACGCCTCAATAGAACGCCGCTATAGCACCAGAATTATTGCATCTTATAAAAAGAAACCTCCACTCGATAAAATAAATGATAAGGAAGCCTTAAAAGAATAAACGATCAATGGGAGAGAACGATCATATGAAAATTAAAAAAGACTTGTCGCAAATGGGAATGTACACGTTTGTGACAAGTTTTTTAGTTCGCTATTTTTTTATGATTTGAACAGCCAGCTGATATAAATTCATTATCAGGCACTATCATGCAATGCGTGAGCTACTTATTTAGGTCTTTCTTGCTTTAGGGTGTTCATAATAGAGAAAATTCAACTTCTATTGATAATTCAATAGGGTTGAATTCTCTCTGTTAAATTTACCTGCAATTGAGTAAGAAGCCTTACTTATGGTTCTTTATTATATTGCTATTTGTCATCTGCACTATGCTGAATAATAGTTTTGATATATCGTTATCTATCTATGCTTTATCTTTTTCATAAACAGAGAGTGCTTTCCTTAAATTATTTCTTACACGCTCTCGCAACTCGCTGGGCTCCAGTATTTCGCAATATAAAGCATATTGCATGGCATAGTACATAATACCGGTTTCCGTAGAATAAATACGTGCGATGAAATAATCGGAACCCTTTGTTTCCTGCAATATGATTTCCTGTCCAAACTGATCAATGACATCATTCAGTATCATTTTATGACAGCGAAGGAAAACCGCTACGGGCTCCCCTGAATACATATACATTTTGGTTTTGGAATATGCGTAAGGATCAAAGGAATTACGAAGTGCATCTGCGGATGTATCCAATTTTCTGATATCCTGCATACGGTCAATGCGATAATGCGTAAAATCATCATGCTTATCTGTTTTACAAATCAGATACAGATTTCCGTTTTCCTCAACAATATAATACGGATGCAGAAAATACGGTTTCTCTCTTTTCCGTATCAGCTCCTTCTTCAGATTGTAGGTCAGATAGTACATCTGGATCATTTTATTCTCCTGTATTGCTTCCAAGAGGATATCCACATTCAGAAACAGCTGCCGGTTTTTCGTTTTTCGTGAGTTCTGAATATATACGGCGTTTTTAAAATCTTTACGATGATATCTGCTCTGCGTCTTCAGCAGCTTGTCGATGAGCTGAAAGCTGGAGCTGTCGCATATGAAATGTGAGGAATGAATCAGATTACACAAAACGTGTACCTCACTCTTTTCCAAATCCCGGTCAATCAGATAATAGCCCCGATTGGTTGTCTGGATGTCGATTCCAAAATTACGCAGCTGTTTGATATATGCAGAAAGCGTTCCGCGATTGATTTTAATATCATATACCTGCTCCAGTAATGGAATACAAGCATTACTGGATAAAGGATGTGCCTCATCCGAATACTCTTTCAATATATATAGTATCGCTATGGCACTCATTCTACTATCTTCCATATAACCATCCCTCCCATGTAGCTATAACAGAAAGGTATAAATATGCACCTTTTGGATGTTATGCTCTGTTTCCCGTATATCATCTTTTCTATATTGTAACATGAAATGTTTATCGTCACTGTTTAAAATTTTATACAATCCTTATCTTATAATGTAATTGTGAAGAAAGAAGGAGATTTTTATGACCTACATAACAATTGTTGGATTACGCTATTACTTTGGCAATGAGGTGTTTCGCGTGGGACAGAGGTTATTGATTGAAAAGGATATTGATAACGAAGAGGACGATGAAGCCATTCGCGTAATATCAGATGCCGGTGTGACGTTTGGCTATGTCGCGAACAGTGTGAGAACCGTCGCAAGAGGCTGTAAAAGTGCAGGACGCATTTATGATTGGTTTGAAAAGCAAACGGAAATTAGAATCATGTTTATTCTAAGCGATGTGGTAATTGCAAGTGTGGAATTGCCTGCTGTCATGTCCATTATGAATAAAGATACAGAAGACCTGTCATTTTAAGGAGAGGACAATATGCAGTTCAATCAAGGGAATCATAATCACAATGAGAATACAGAATATCATTATTATGGTGACTATGTACAGCGGGAAGAAACGCATGTTCATATGCATGGGGAGGCAATGGACAAAGCAGGGTCGGGGATATATGATATTTCAGCACTACACGGCATACGAAAGCTCCTGTTTGTAATCGTATTTGCTGCAGCTAATTGTATCAGATTATGTAGCTTTGGTTTCTTTGCCATCCTGCATCTGGCAGCTGTGATAATACAGAAATTTGTGGCCTTGTATCTTGTTCTCATGGGGATTATGCTGATCAGCGGACTGATGGGGGATGCAATACCGGGGACTTCTGTCATTGTGCTCACAATCACACTGGGTATTCTCTATCTGCTTTGTAATGATACAGAAGCCTGGTATGGATACTTTGTACAACTTATCAACAGAATGCTGGATGCTCTGTATCGGCGACTTGTATAATTTGTAAAAGAATAGGAAATATATGGTAGAATGATAAAGAAAGGCGGTGAGGGATATGGAACTATATGATAAGCTTTTAAAACCGATAACTGAGGTGAATTATCTCAGAGCCGAGAATGTGGATCGTTACCGCATTATCATTCGCTATTTTTATCAGGAGCATGAAAAAATACATTACTGGATGTTTAAAGAGGATATTTATGACATGATATCCGCATTACCAGGATATGAATACTATACCATGGAGAACTGTCAGAATGATTAGCAGGCACTGTGCGACTGGGGGAACCTCGTTGCTACACAGGATACCTCCGTTCCCAATACCTTACAGGAATTTAAAAATAAGAAATTTCGCTATCAGCTAAGTGAATATACCGTTGTAATTGAACGAATGACAATAGAGCTGGAGCATCTTGCTGTGGAAGGGGCATCCTTGGAACCGACGCTGCTGGAGCGGATTCGTAAACAGATTCTGCAGCTGCTTGCTGTAAGGGATAAATCCCATATGGAGGTCGCTGACTGGTGGCGAAGTCTGAACGATGATTTCATTCGCTTAAATCAGAATTATCAGGATTACATAAAGATATTAAACAGTGCCAAAGCAGAACAAATGATGAAGTCCAGAGAATTTCTGGTATTTAAAGATAAGCTGATCACCTATCTGCAGACATTTGTAAAAAGCCTGCAGGAGCACAGTATGATCATCGAGGATTATTTGAGCGGTGTAAAGGACGAAGATATGGCGCTGATTTTCGATAAGGTCGCAGAATATGAACTATCGATTCCCATATCACAAAGACTGCCGTACTGGAAAATTGTCAGGGACGGTGGAAGAGTCTTTTCAACTGGTTTGTCGGAGAAAATGATAACAATGAGGTAAACCGCCTCTTTGAAATCACCAATGAAATCATACGGAAAATCACACGGTATGCACTGCAGATCGGTGAGCTGCACAATCAGGGGGCAAACCGTAAGGAGGAATACCGGCGTATAGCGGAAATATTCGCAAAATGCAATACTATGGATGAAGCACATCGCTTAAGTGCACTGGTGTTTGGGGCAGATACCTGTATGCATTTGAAAAACATCGCATCAAGGGATACGGACAGCATTCACAGTGGGGTGTATCAGGAAGCTTCTGCCTTCCTTGCACTGGAGCCGCGCACAAAGGTGGCAAGGAAAAAGCATGAGCGAAAGCCTGCGACGGATTATGCACTGGATCGGCGAATACAGCGTCTGGAGTATGAGGCACAGCGCGAGGCTGAACAGAAGAAGATAAAGGAATTGAGTAAAAACGGAGAAATCATCTTTTCTCAGCTTCCCTTACTTGACAAGGCCACCAGAAAAGCCCTGCTTGGCTGGGTATCCAAGGCACTTGCCGCAAGTGATCGGCGTGCCAAAACAGATCAGGGGCAGCATTATCATATAGAAAAGGAACGGGAAGGCGATTGTATACTGCATTGTGAGGATGGAAATCTGGTAATGCCTTGCTTCAAAATCCTGTTTGATGAGGAACAGTTATGAGAATAATAGAAGAATTGATGAATCGCCGCTGGATTCTGAAAAGTCAGGATCCACAGCTGTATTATGAAATAAAGGATAATGCCAAGGAATTGAAAAAGAAGCTGCAGGAGAAATTTGGTTATGCACTCATTATCAATCCATATCTTGTAAAGCTGGAAAAGATTCCAGGCAAAGCAGAAGGCTGGATGGGGATTACCGAATTTGAAACGCTTATGGAATATCAGATGTTCTGTTATCTGCTTATGCTTCTGGAAGACAAGGAAGCAGGGGAACGCTTTATCCTGAGCAATATCTGTGAATTTATTCAGGTGCAGTTTCCCAAAGGTGAGCTGGAATGGACAAGTCTGCGAGCAAGAAGACAGCTTGTGCGTGTATTGCAATATGCTCTTAAAATGGGGATGATCATTTCCCGGGAAGGTGATGAGGATTACTTTCTAAAGGATGAGACCAGCGATATATTATATGAAAACACCGGAGTATCACGCTATTTCATACGTAACATTCCCAAAGATATTATGGATTTTCATGAGCCGGAGGACTTTTTACAGAGCGAGTGGTTTGATATGGAAGAGGATCGCGGTATTGTCCGCCGGCAGCGTATTTATCGTAGACTCATGCTCTCTTGCGGTGTCTATCATACAGCTGGAGAGGATAAGGATGATGATTTCGGCTATATTCGTAATTACCGCAGAAATATAGAAAATGATTTTCAGAGTCTGTTTCCCTGTCAGCTGCATGTGCATTCCTCCAGCGCCTTTCTGGTTCTGGAAGAAGACTGCTCTATGGGTAAAGTCTTTCCAAAGACGCATGCCTATTATGATCTGCTGCTGATTGTCCATGACGATCTGCGTAAACGGGTAAAGACTTCCCGTCTTTCTCTGGATCAGCACGAGGGAATCACATTACGGCTGGAAGAATATCTTGCCATCGTTCAGCGTCTGATCAAGAAAAACAATGCGTTACTGCCAAAGAAATATCAGATTGAAAATCGCAGGGTGGAAGACAGTGCAATGGATGTATGCAATCTTGCACAGACCTTGGGCTTTGCACAGGTGCAGCAGGAGAATGTTTATATCTATCCGGTTGCCGGAAAAATAACAGGAACATATGCGGAGGTAACAGAATGAGCGAACTAATTAGCAAATGGCACATGCACCGGCTGGGGCTGGTTGATTTCTGGTATTATGTAAACGAGGAATTTTCCTTTAAAGACGGGCACATGCTGCTCAGAGGAAGCAACGGTTCCGGTAAATCTGTCACAATGCAAAGCTTTATACCACTGCTGTTGGATGGAAATAAAAGCAGTGAGCGTCTGGATCCTTTTGGTACACGCTCACGTAAAATAGAAAACTATCTGTTGGAGGAAGGCGGCGAACGAACAGATCGCATCGGCTATCTTTATCTGGAATTTAAACGCTCGGACAGTGAGGTTTACAAAACCATAGGGATGGGTATGCACGCGAAACAGGGACGTCCGCTTGTATCGTGGTATTTTGTAATTGAGGATAATCTGAGAATCAACAGAGAAGTGCAGCTACTGGATCATAACCTGGCAATTACAAAGCAGGTGTTGAAAAACCGTATCGGTGACACGCAGGTCATGGATTCGCAAAAAGAATACATGGACAGAGTGAATCAGGCACTGTTTGGTTTTGAAACCAGCGAGGAATATAAGGAAGCTATCACATTGTTGCTGCAGCTGCGCTCGCCTAAGCTGAGCAATTCCTTAAAACCAACCATGATCAATGAAATCCTGAGTGAATCCTTACAGCCGTTGAGCGAAGATGATCTTCGCCCAATGAGTGAAGCGATATCCAATATGGATAATATCAAGGATCAGCTGGATGCCTTAAAGCAAAGCTATGCTTCTGCAAAGGCGGTTTATCAGGTGTTCGAGCAGTACAGTCATGCCGTATTGTTTGAAAAATACCATATCTATCAGACTGTCAGGCAGACAGCCGCAAATCTTCATGAAGCTTATCAAAAATATGAGGAGGAATTACAGCGGCATCAACAGGAAACAAAGCAGAAGCAGGAAAACCGTACACAGCTAGCACAGGAACAGGCGCTGTTAACAGAAGAAAAGCTTTCTCTGGCAACAGACGACCTTCAGCGGCTGGTGGAGGATTGCACAAGACTGGCTGCTGAGAAAGAAGATACTATACAAAAGCTCCAGCATAAGGAAACCCAGGAAGAGGAAAAAAGTGATCGTCTTCAGGAACTTAGAGTACAGCATAAGACACAGAGTGACCGATGTGAGCAAGCCTTGTCTGAAATGAAGGAAGCCTTTGACCAATTAGATGTACTGCAGGAGGAGCTGCTGCTGGAGGATCATCTCCTATTAAAAGAGGAGATGTTTCAGCATCCGGACACTCCATATGATTTTACATATATCGGAAAGCGGCTGGATGCAAAGCTTCGCTTACTTGAGGAAGGACTGCAGCTGTTTAACTCCTATGATGTTGCAAAGTCACACCACAAGCAGCTGGTGGAAGAATTAGAGCAGCAGAAGCAGACGAATGAGCAGCAGGAACATCTGGTGGCGCAGCTTGATGAACAATGTGACCGCATCGTGGAGGAATATAAAGAAAGAATCAGTCAGTGGTCCGCAAACAATCAGCATCTAAAGCTGACGGATGAGGAATTCCACAAGATGATGCATCTTCTTATGCAGTATGAGGAACAGCCGGACTTTTATAAGCTGACGGATATCATTCAACAAAGCTATCAGACACTATATAAGGAAATCATTCACCTGCAAATTGAGCAAAAGGAAATGGCGGAAACCTGTAGGATGAATTTGGAACAGAAGAGCGCAGAGCTGCACATGTGGCAGACACAAAAGGATCCATCTCCTGCAATTGCTGGGGAACAGGAGCAGGCACGCCAGCTTCTGAAACAGCATCAGATTGAAAGCCGCAGCTTTTACACCCTTCTGGAATTTGATGAGCAGATGGATGAGGAACTGCGCGCATTGTGTGAAGAGGCATTGCTGCGTCTGGGAGTACTGGATGCACAGGTGGTGCATGCGAGCTCCCGATCATTGATTGAAACCCTTGCATCAGGAAGCGGGGATATGTATTTCTTTACACAGCGAAACGTAAGGGATTTACAACCGTATTATCTGAAGGGGACAACTCCTGAGCAGCTTGCGGGTGAAATCAATACCGTTCTGACATCCCTTCATATCACGTATGACGGTAAACTGCAGCTGCATGATGCCATGTTTCAAACCGGGATTGTAGAGGGAAAGCTTTATCAATCTGTATCGGCAAGATACATCGGAGAAAATGCAAGACAGAAATACAGAGAACAAATGATTCTGCAGTTACAGAAAGCATGTGACATGCTGAAAAAGGAATATGATCAGGAAATGCAGAAACTCACGGATCTGGACAAACGATTGGAGCAGCTGGAACAGGAAGCATCCGCTTTTGTAAAAGAAGATGATCTGCATCTTGCCCTACAGCAGTTAAATGAGGGGCGAAGAATATTGCAGCACGATATTGCCTGCTATCATCAGATGGAGGAACGTCTGCGAAGACATTTGGAAGCGATGCAGGGAATTGAAAAACAGCTGCGGGAAACTGCAGGTAAATTATCGATTACGTTACGCCGCAATGTGTTTGAACAACAGAAGGATGGTTATAACAGCTACAGAAAACTGTTACAGCTGGTACAAACAAAACCAGCCGATATTCATACAATCTCTCGACTTTGTGAAAAGCTGTGAAACGCAAATAGAAGATGCCTTTCGGGATGTTTCAGAATTCAAAGCAGAAATCGATACGTTAAGAGAACTGATAAAGAAACAAAACCTTCTTCTGCAGCAAAAGGAAAAACAGCTGAAGGATTTGGGGTATGAGGATAAACAGAAACGGTTACAGCAGATCGAAGAACGATTGCATAAGCTGCCGGATCTTATGCAGGAACTGGATACACGTTTGGGACAGCTGCAAAGTCTTGTAGCCGCAACGTCACAGGATCTGGAACGCACAAAGCAGGATATCGAACATCAGGATGCACTGGTTTCAACGTATTTTGATGTTGTGAAAAACGAAGCTGCACTCGGATATACGAATATTCCTTTATGTGAAGATGGACAGCTGATCAAGGAAATACGGAATCTGGAAAAACAGACAGAAGTCCTAAAGAAACCGGAAGCATTGAAAATGGATCTTCAGACAGCTTATTACAATCATAGAAGTAATCTGCAGGAATACAATCTGACCTTCACAACGGATGATACATGGGAAGAACTCACAGATATCAGTGCCAGACTGGATATCAATGCGCGATATCAGGGAACCTCTCTTTCCTTTCCAGAACTGCTTGACTGTCTGCAACGTGATGTTGATTTACAGAACAATCTGCTTGTAGACTCTGACCGTCACCTGTTTGAGGATATCCTGGTAAATATCATCAGCAAAAAGGTACGTATCCGTATACAAAACAGCCGTGCGTGGGTGGATACCATGAATCGCTATATGAACGCAATGAATACCAGCAGCGGACTGCATCTGAATCTGCAGTGGAAGAGTAAAAAAGCGGAAAGTGAAGAAGAAATGGATACCAGACAGCTGGTGGAAATCCTGCAAAAGGATGTCAAAGTCGTAAAGGAAAGTGATTTAAAACGTCTGTCTTCCCACTTCCGGTCAAAAATTGCTGCCGCAAGAAATCTGCAAAATATTGAAAACAACACCTTAAGCTTTCATCAGCTGATGCGTCAGGTTATGGATTATCGAACATGGTTTGAATTCAAAATCATGGCACAAAAAACCGGAGAAGCTAAAAAAGAGCTTACGAACAATACCTTCTATGCTTTTAGCGGAGGTGAGAAAGCAATGGCGATGTACGTGCCTCTATTCTCAGCCGTAGCCGCAAAATTTGAAAGTGCCAGAGAGGATGCGCCGTTGCTGATTGCCCTGGATGAGGCATTTGCAGGAGTGGATGAAAAGAACATTTACAATATGTTCGATTTGATCAGCAAATTTAAATTTGACTATATTATGAATTCTCAGGTTCTATGGGGAGACTACGCTTCCGTAAAAGGTCTTGCCATTTATGAACTGTTTCGACCGGAAAACGCCCGTTTTGTAACTGTGATTCCATATGAATGGGATGGGCATATAAAACGCATGAAGGGAGATTTATCATGATAGAAGATGCATTTGCACAATATCTTTTACAGGATACCGGCTTTCGACGTGTGACAGATCTATGGATTCGTCAATATCAGAAGCTGCAGCATTTTGGAGGAACAATATGTATCAAGGATCCTGAAGATGATGAGCGTGAGGCAATCGGGGGCTTACTCGGTAAGGATTACTGGGGAGTCCGTGACATTTCCATACCTTATTCTGTCTGGGAAAAGGCAATCGAGGACAGCCGGTTTGCCGGAAGTGATTTTCTTCGTGTACTTGAAATTTATAAGGGGGAAAGCATACTGACGAACAAGGAACAGAAGGAAATAAAAGCTCAAAAGGAACAGCAGGATATGCAATCTCTATCCAAACGCTATGCATGCACAAAAGCTGGAGAGTGGCTAAACTGGATGCAGGAAACAAATCATAAAAGCTATGGAAATATCCGTCAGCTGCTAAACAATAATAAGTGGCAGACAGTATGTTTCATATTGGACGCAATCAATCAGCTGCCTGTCTGGAAGCAGGAAATAGAAACTATGGCAGTATTCGCCTCCGCAGTGACCCAGGATCCGCATTTCTTTGATAAAGGCATTGAGAATACGCTACTGTTTCAGGGGATCTGTTACTTCCTTAATGTCGAGGAACAGGATATCAGTCTGGCAGAGAAGAACAAGCTGTATTATGAAGCCGGTTTATTAAAAGATGATTTATCAAACAGCTGTATGATTGCGCATCTGAATGCAGAAGGCAGAGATGGAAAAGTACATGAGGCATGGAAAGGATTCTTTGACCGCTATGAGGCATGGACAGTGTCGTTGTACAATCTGCAGCAAATCCATAACATATCTGACGCTATTAAGGCAGTTTATATTGTGGAGAATCCGTCGGTATTCCGTTCTTTGTTTTTGGAGGGAAAAAGGCTGGGCAAGGAACAGATCGGCTTTGTATGCACAAATGGTCAGCTAAATCTGTGCGGCTATGTATTGCTGGATCTCATACAGAAAAGTAACATTCCCATGTATTATGCAGGGGACTTTGATCCTGAGGGAATTCTGATTGCGGATAGGCTAAAGCAGCGTTATAAAGATGATCTGCATTTATGGAAAAGTACAGTGGAGGATTATCATAGGATTATGTCAACCTCATCCATCCGTGAAAAGCGTCTCTTGTCATTGCAAAACTGCAGGAGTGAAGAATTACAGGCACTTTGCAGAGAACTTGAAAAGCACGCATGCAGTGGTTATCAGGAGGCATTGCTATCCTTATATATTGAGGAAATAAAAAATTCTTAAAATAAATGTTCTATCTTGTTTTAAAGTATATTCAAAAAGGAGAATTCAAATAAAAAATGATTTCATTGTGTTGAGTTCTCCTTTTATGAATTACTACCATCGTGTATAAACGAAAGCAGTGAGCCTTTTTCTTATATCCCTCTATGTTTGATAATGAATAGAATGTGAAAATTGAGAATATCGTTTGAGAAATATATGGATTGCTGTATCTTTTATTTATTCAGGTTAAATAAGATATGTGTTGGAAAACATATGAACGTTGACTGTTTATTTATATGCCTTCCTTATATATGGAGGCAGCGAGCTTTTAGAGGTAAATACATTGGAAAATAAAAATATTAAAAAAATGAAATTTATTGTTGACATAGGGTATGATTCGTTGTATTATATACGAGCGCTGATGAGGAACAGCGGCGCACGAAATAGAAATTTCGGTCTTTGAAAACTGAA
>OAUI01000129.1_pt1 | contig 10903 bp, 23 predicted proteins | sample 1501221 | NCBI WGS metagenome assembly OAUI01 (sample SAMEA2580015, study PRJEB22360) | human gut metagenome | biome: human gut; feature: human-associated habitat; material: faeces | place: Denmark | collected 2008/2010 | reverse complement strand
TACAGCTTTAGCAATATCCTTTAGCAGCATCTTACCTTTGCTATCAAGATACATCCGCTTAGCTTCGTCTCTGCTGGGACTTCTTTGTCTTGGCATAGATTAACCTCCTTTCGTTATAATTCCACTTCAGTTGACTTTATTTCATCGATATAGCGTGATTCAATTACATTCTTGTTTATCACGCTTTCGTATGCTGCCATTATCTTTGGCATCTGTATAGCCATCCAGTCAATCATTTCCTCATTAACGGCCCACGCCTCATGTGCAGCACTGCTCTGGTCCATGCCGGATTCAAACAAAAATGCATGTATCAGCTCGTGTCTCAATACATGCCTCTGCATTTCTTTCAGATTATCTGTTTTATATTCCGCCGGAACGTCTTCTTGTTCGCTGATGCGAATTTCTTTGGTATAGAAATCTGTTTCTCCGCCTCTGCCATCAAGGGAAGGAACATATTTGATTTCGTATACTGTACCTAATACATTTACCTTCATTTTCTTTTTCTCCTATATTCCCAGTGTCTGCTTGCATCAAATCCTGCTGTGTTTTCAGTTCGCCTGCGTGTATTTTCTTTATCCAACGCCTTACGTTCTGCCTTGTACCATTCGCACGTCCCGTGGCATCCTGGGTGCCTTTTAGGGCAATCTTTACATACTGTAATCATAAACTACACCTCTATTTCACCAGACATTAGCTTTTCAAGCAGTACGTCTCTCAACTCGGCTAAAAGTATATTTTGCTTGTTGTTAAGATACATAATATGAGCTTTCCAACTGTTGATAATCTGCATAATCAACTCTGATGCAATCTCCTTGTCTTGCTGTTCGATCTTGATTTCGTTTTTATTCTTGCTGACACGTATAAAGTGTTCTTCGTCAACTGCTATTCCTAGATGTTTGACTGATTCATTCCATTCTCGCATCATCTTATTACTTCGTTCTTGCAATTCGTATATATCATACATGCCGATGCCTTTCGCAAGTGATTCATTGATTGTAATTTTGGTTACATTCTTGTCTCTTACATTATTATTTATGTCATTGACAATATCTTTGATATCACGGTGGATTGTTTTATATGCAATGTCTATATATCTGCTTGGCATCAATATGTAATCCAATGATTCGATGTCTTTTATAGATGGGTGACTATAAAATTCTGTAATCGGATCAGCGGCTTTTATGGCATCCAGACATCGCTTGATGTTATTTGGAGTAAAGACATTGAACTCTTTTTTATACACTCTGTTTGTGTGCGAATTACTGCCGTATTGCCCTTTTTGTTCTCTTACTTCCTGTGCGCATTGTTGGCGCATGTCAACCATATGCACTTTGTTGCCTTTTCTCTTTTTGTCCAGGATAACGATACACGTAGGTATGGATGTTGACACAAACATTTTATCTGGCAAGGTAATAACCGTATCTATGATATTACCGTTTACCATCTCTTTTCGGATACCTTGTTCTGGTCCTCCTGCACTTAATACTCCATTTGGCAGTATAAAAGCGCATCGTTCTGCCTTGTTTAATGCGTTTAGCATAAAAGCATAATTCGCGTTGTTTTCTGGCGGTACTCCATACTCCGCAAATCTATTGTCGAATGCCGCGAACATTGGATGCTGCCATTTGATGTTATATGGCGGATTACTGATGCATCCGCTTATGTTACTGTAATCGACATCGAGACGGTCTATTTCTGATACCATCGAAAACCTTTCACCTTTTGTTAATTTATAACAGTGGTATGTCTCGTCAGCTAAAATATCCTTTCGCACTACATATCCTTTGATATTCCGCACCGACAAATTAAACAATAGATACGGCATGACATTTTCGTCCAATTCTTCACAGATAAATTCTGTATCCGGATGTTGCGACCAATACTGTATTGTCAACGATCCGCTTCCTGCGCATTGATCATATACTTTGCTGCATTCACCCAATAACTGGCATAATAAAACACCGATTGTTTTCGGTGTGTAGTCTTGTTTCTTATCTTCTCTGTCTGCCTCGTAGTATTGGTATATCATTTGCAGCCAATCTGTTTTTAAATCACCTACAATATCCACGAATGACTTATGGTATTTGAAATCGTTGTTTATTGAAACATCTATAAGACGATCAGTTAGTTGCTTTGTGTCATTGGCATTAAAAAGCGTTTTGATTTTATTCAATAATTCCGTTAGTTCCATGTCATCATTCCTTTCGGGTATATAAAAAGCACGTTTTCTCCTGTATCCCTTATAACGGGCAGTTCTACGTGCTTTGTTTAACAGGCTCTCGGTTAATAGCATACGTCTATGCGTCCTTGGCCTCTATAGAGTTATCTGTGCCACATTGCTAAGAGGTGCGATAACTACGTTTTAATTTTAAGCGCCCTTTTCAGACTCTTTACGCTGGTAAGTCCGCTTAGGATTCCTCACCACTTTTTCTTTTGGTTATTCCGCCACCAGGGCAACCAATATATCTAACAGGTTTTCTCATTAGTATGAGGTCCTTCCCTGTTTTGATATCGATTTTATTGTGACATACCGCCGTTAAACCAATCCTACCCACGCATATGTCACTGGCGATTGTTTGTACGAACAATCACCTTTAGGAAAGGATACTTAGCAATACACTGCGTACATTTGTATTGCAGGCCATTGTTTTGAACAAGAAGTATCTTCCTGTTCTTTCCATGCTATCATAATAACACGGAAAACGTGTTACTGAGTATCGACTTTTAAGTATTTCAAAATTTCCTTGTCCATATCCCGATACATCTTCGTCCTGCTTCGATTATGATTATGAGCTATAGCATCATGCTTTTTGTTTCTATCAATATAGCATTCATTTATCATATCAACTACTTCACCATCAGCAATATTATTCAATACCTTGTTCACGATCACTGTGTCGTACAGTAATGCAGCTCTCTCCAATAAAAGCTCATCCTTCTTTTCAACCAGATAGTGATCCCATACATGACTTGGGTCACCGGCATTTTCAATGATAACATCCTTCATCACGACTGAGCTTACTCCATACATGTCATTCATTATCTCATCATACTTTAACCGGTTTGCTTCTATCTTAGACAAGTTTCTGTGATAATTTCGGCACTTATTATAGAAATCTTTGCAAATTTCTTTATCTTTTCGCTTCTCTTTCTTCGATTTCATCAATACACCTCTTCCAGATATTGCTGCAGTTCCTCTGCTGTGTAGAATAACAATAGGAGATTGGCTTCATGCAGAACATAAGCATCATAACCATTCACCCTTACTTTATCGATTTCCACTTTATATTTTTGGGCTAATGTTGTATATCTCATTCATTTCCCTCCAGCTGCATCCTGATGGATTCTATCGCTTTCTTGATATGTGCTGGTTCCTGATCATTCCAATTCAACATATCGAGCATGTCATGTCGAATCGTGATAGCATACCCTGAACCATAACCATAGCTGAACCAGAAATTGATTTCTTTGTAAGGTTTTCTTTTGTACGTTCTCAGCTCACCACTCTGATTTCTTGCAGCAAAGCGGTAGCCGGCAGCGTATAATTCTTCTAAATCACTTAACTTCGCTTGTAGAGCTTTACGCTCCTGCTCGCTCATTTTCTTTTTCATTCTTCGCCTTCTTTCGATTCAATGGACACCAGTGTGGTGCCCGTGTAATGATGGGTTTATCTGGATGCCCGTAACATACAAAATCATTTACTGCATATTTGCGTGCACTCATATGGTCGCAATCATACATCATGCGGCCTTTATGTTCGCCGTGGATTTTAAAGTGTTTGCAGTTAATGCACTTCTTCATACATATTTCCTCGCCGTGATGCTTCCAGAAACTCTATGAGAGCTTCTTTTATAACTTCTGAAGGTGTTTCCTCCAGTTTACTTATTTCAGCCGTAGAGGGCTTCTTTAACACCTCATACACTTCCCATTGATTCATGGTCTTACCTCACTGATGATTTGGTTTTGTTTATTGTAGTTGATAGGGATATAGCCTGTTGGCCCACTTCGGTTCTTTTCCAACACTAGAGAATAACCGTCATCATCCTGCCATACAAACAGAATCTTGCTCGCGCTCTGTTCGATTTCTCCACTATCCCGTAGCATTGACAGTTTTGGTTTTCCTGATGTTTTGGTGGCATCACGGTTCAGCTGACATAATCCTATGATCGTACAGTTATAATCTAAGCTGATCTTGCGTAGCTCCTTTGCAATTTCTGTCATACGTTCATATGAGTTTCTTGCTCGAGAGCCAATAAGCCCGATGTGGTCAATGATTACGATGATATGTTTTTTTCCATCATGACCGGCGACCATCGACCGGATAGAATCTATAGACTGGCTCTTGTCAACAACCTCAATAGAACGCTGTGATATTGAATTGACTGCTCTATTCACATCATTTACCTCTATCTCTGACATTCTTTTGTATGATGCTAAGTAGTTTTGGTCAAGTCCGCAGTTAATGGATATCAGCCTCTGATGAAGCTCTTGCGGAACCATTTCCAGATTGAAATATAGACAATCATATCTCCATGACAGATCATTCAGCAGGTTCAACGCAAATCCAGATTTTCCTGAACCAGTTGCACCTGCGATAACCATAAAATCATTTTCTTTCAGCCTCAATAAAGAACCCAACTGCTGATATTTCTTGAAGTAGATGCTTTTCTTATCGTCTCTGCATGATTCTAAAAGCTTCTCTGAATCAAGTTTGTAAGACTCTGCAGTATCTAATGTGCATACTTTCTGATAGACTGCGTTGTATTCGTCCAAGCTGATACTGTGTTCTTTCAGTTTATCTGATATCTCAACTATTTTACGCTCCTTGAATTTATCAATCACAACACGCTGTATACGCTTGAAATTTTTTATATCTCCTGAATAAGGGATGTCTGAGCACCTTGCATAAAGGTCGATATCAAATCCTGGATAATCGAGCAATGCTTCAATCGTTATGAAGCCGTTTTTCTTGTAGTAATCAAGCATAGCCTTGAAAATGTTTTGATATGGTCCTACAAAATGTTCCGGTTCTAAGATAGAAACTGCAAATAACTCATTGTAGACAGAAAGCATACCGATTGCTGTTGCTTGCGCTTCAATCATTGAGCTGGTGTTCATAAGATTTTCTCCAATCTATCGTTATCAGATTACACGGAAGCGGAGGTTTCTCATTCTCCGCAATCCACTTATTTAATTTCTTTATGACTTTTTTGTAGTCCTGTTCCTTCATGGTATCATTCCATGCATCAAAGACTGTTTTGATATTTCTTCCCATGAGAAAATTGGAATATACACCAATGATTTTATTCAATACCAGCTCTGTTTCTTTACTTGTCATTTTAACCTCCTAATCCAGTAAAGCTGCCTCTATTAGGACTTCCGTTACCCGGATACCCTTTGTCCTGTTCTTTAGACAGCCATCCATTTATAAATCTCAAAATACCGTTACGAGTTTTTCTTTTTTTAGGATTGGATATAATCCAACCTTTCATTTTCTTTAACTCCTGTAAGACATCAACTGCAGGATATAACTCACTCAACTCCTTAACAAGATTTTCTGTTACTTCATACTCGCTTTTATCGTTGAGTGTCAGCGTGATAGCAATAGGCTCCGCAGCACCATTTTTCGAGGTGCTCTGAGCAATATACTTTAACTCTTTATCTATAACTCTTTCTCTATCTCTATCTCTGTGTAACGGTTTTAGAACTTCTGTAGAACATTCTGGTAACATTGTTCCTTCGTCGTTACTGTCATTGTTCCTTTCTAACATGCGTTTTCGCCTCATATATTCAGCTTTTGCTGTTTCATTCCCTGCCATTTCTTCAAATCTTTCTATTTGAATTTCTCCTGTGTCCATGACAGTGATTAGACCAGCTTCTGACAATAATTTGATAGATTTTTTTACAATTTGCAATCGTGTGCTCGTAATTTCTGCTAATTTCTTCTCATCATACGGTATTAGTGAGTCACCAATATAACGGACGAGCACACCTTGATTTCGTAATGATTTTAGACATAATTTGAGATAAAACAGGCAGCATTCTTTTCCATTTTTTTGCTCTTCAATCCATGAAATAGCATCATCCTGAAAGAAGTCTTCCTTTAATTTTATCCAGTAGTATCGTTTTGTTTCTGCCATCTATTACTCCTGTGAAAGCATGCATTCGATATGCTTTTCTTCTGCTTCCATTTCTATCATATGGTGAATCAGAGTGTTTATGTTCTCTTCCATCTTCGTAGCTATCTCTACCGTTTTCGCATACATATCCTCACGGCCGTATAAGTCAGCCATGAAGTCTGTAGCAAAGTCGACATGAATATCCTTGCCTGCTTTAATGCTGTATCCCTGTTCGTATTTTGTACCATCGTCAAATAATTCCACGCCGATACGCACAGTGTTATTGCTGTAGTCTAAATTAAGCTTCATTTCTCTTTCCCTCCCTGATGATGTCGTTTCTTTCGTCTGATTCAAATTCCGCTTCCTCACCGTTTGTGAACCAGTTTACGTTATAATCGGATATTTCTATCCAGTGCATCTTAACGCCTTGCTGTGAGTCTGTTTCGGGCCATCCTGGACGTGTTTCATACCTTACCATCATTTGTTCGTTAGTAATCGCCAATACGACACATTCCAAAGGAAGCCACATGCTCCCGTTATAATACAGAAAGTAAATCGATGTTTCGCAGTTCATGATATCCAGTAGGAATTCTGAACCGACTTTAGCTATGCTTTCACTTACTCTATACATAAGATTGCCTCCTTAAATGCTGAAAACTCTGCTTCCGGTGCTAACAATTCTGCAATTCTTTCTAGTGTCGCATCATCCAGCTTTCTACAGTAGCGTTCTACCATCCAATAGGTAAATACATTCACTCCCACTTTATGCGCTGTATCGCGCAGGGAAAGCCCATGAATGAGTCGTTTTCTTTTTAAAATCGGATATGTGTTCTTTCGCTCAATATCTAAAACATTTTCAATATTAAAAATCAGACAGATTTGTGTGATGACACCGACTGCAAATTCACCAGTATTATCTTCCAGAGCTTTATACTGCTTCCTGGTAATACCTAATAATTTAGCCATTGATTTTCTGGAGATACCGAACTCTTTTCTTCTCTGTTTGATTGTCATACCTACCAGCCTTTCTTCAACATCTGTAATGCGGTGTCATACAATTCTTTTAAATCGCTGTCGAATAATTCAAGCATCATTTTATTGATGTATTTGATACGGTCTTCTCTGGTAGCTGGTTTGTAATCCTTGCTCTTACGATACTTTTCATTCAATGCGTTTATCTGCTCGTTCGTCATGCCTGATAGCTCCCTTCATTTTCCGGAATCCCCATAGCTTTTCCATAACCCAAGTAAAAGGCAAGGTCAAATATATCCATCGGATCCATTGCACCATCTATAATTTCTAGTGCTTCATCCAGCGTGCAATCATTTTCGAGCAAGATATGAGCCTTAACTTTATCCGCATATTTGCGCAAGCCATTGTTGAGGTTCTCTACCTTTGCATCGTCAGATTCGTTCGTAGATGCTTCTGATTCAATCAGTTTACAGATAGCATAAGCAAAACCATCCTCTCTTGCTGCTCTAACATCGTCAGCAAGGCGATATACAAGTTCGTCATTCTGCTCTCGTGTTAAAGGTAGATTTCTAATAAATTCACTCGTCGCTTTGAACTGCTGTTTGATTTTCTCATTGTATTCTGGCAGTTCAATAATGACATCATCAATATTTTGCATTGGGCACCTCCATAATCAACTCTTGATATTTGTTTCTTAGACGATCAAGCGCATCGCGCTGGATATTCAATACTGAATAGAGGGCTCCGTCAATAGTTTCCTCGTTGTTGTATAAATAGCCTTTGATACCATCCTTCACTACCATTAAAAGCGATATGGACATTTCCAAAGTAGCGATTTCATCCTCTAAATCACGTATTTCAATTTTCTTCATGATCGCAGCTCCTTAGGAGTCACCTGAACAAAATAATCATCCGGGTCTTCTCCATTCTTTCGTAATTCTTCTCTTAAATCCTCAATTCTGGCGATTAGTTCATCCTGTGTCTCCCCGGTAATTTCCATCATGTCCTGCAGGCTGAAATATTCATGCTCACCAGTTGCATTGGATAACACCATCCTTAATCCGTTGTAAATCATTGTGTAAGAGAATCCATGATTCTCGCCATCTTTGATGAGCCAACTAATTTTCAAACGAGTATAGCCATACTTACCGTACTTGGAAAGCAGCTTATCAAGTACCTCATTTCTAGTCATGTAGTACCTCCTGATGCAATGATTTCTCATGTATGCATCGTCTTATAACATTCTGCATTGCAGATTTGATTTCACTGTATCTCTCATATGCTATCGCCTTCCCATCATTAAAGGAAAACTCCATGTTTACATACTCAATACGCAAATCCGATTTCATAAATGCTTTAGCAGCTTCGTAGCCTGCTTTTGCACACTCCCAGATTTCATAAAGCATTGATTCTAATACGGCCATTTCAATGTCAACGCATGATTGTTGACTAGGCAACCCTTTATTAAATTGACTCATTCTTCCACCTCCTCGAAAAGTGGATTCTCATGTCTAATCAGACACTTTGTATAATAGGCGATGCAGTATACACATGCTGAAATGCATATGATATCGGCCAAAATACGCATATTTATATTCATTTTTCATTTCCTCCTTGAATAATCAGGAGAAATCTTGCTATACTATAGATGTGTTTTATAGTACAGGAGATTTCTCCTTCGGATGTTTAATGAGGTCGAGACATTAAGCATCCTTTTTTTGTGATTCGTTATCTTTTATAGTTGTTTCATCATTGTAGAGACGTTCGTTAAAATAGCGCCTAGAGACTTTTCCTTCAACAGTAAAGAATCCTTTTTCTCTAAGTTCTTTATTTAACTGTCTTATGACATCATAGGCCTTAGTTTGTTTGATACCCATTATTTCCTGAATGTCGTCAGCATTTAGATATTGCTTTGTCATGCTTACCTCCTTTTCTTCTTGTCTTGTGAGGACATTTTAATTATTTGAATCCAGATCCATTTTCTGCTGTTTGCAGTTATTGGATATATCAATGCTCAGCTGCAGGTCGTAGCTTGGATACCAATTTTCAATCAGCGATAAAGCTTCATTATATTTGACCTTAGGAATATCAGCATATTCTGAAATGTCGTAGTGATCGTATAAGAAGTTGTATACAGCTTTATACACTCTTTTACTGTTTTCTTTATATGCAACGGTCTTTATCCCACCGCATGCAGAGGCAACGGAACTGTGGATAGCATTTCTGATTTTGCGGCGCTGTCGAGTGCTTATCAATGTATTATCTTCCAATGCAGTGATTCGCTTATCCTGCTCAACTAGTCTCCTATCCTGCATAAGGATTGCTTGCATTTCTGTGGATAGACCGGATAATTGAATTGCAGCTTCTTTTGATTTATTTTCAATGGTTACAAAATAGTTTCTTGCTTCCTCACCTTTTTCATTCTTTGCAGTCATGGAAAGTTTTTTAGCAAAGTCAGCTGTTAATTTTGCATCTTTAGAAGCCTGTCCACCGCATTCGCCATTGATGGCGAATGGGAAATAATCTTCATTTTCTGCTGCAAATGCATTATCAATAACGTTTTGCTTATACCATCTTGAATAATGACTTTTGTCCATCTCTAAAAACTCATAAAGCTTTCTGGCAGTAGTCATACCATTTTCATCAATGCCTAATGCGATTTCAATCGGTGTTTGATTCGTCGTGTTCATTACGTTATTCATGTTTACCTCCTTAAAATAAACTTTCTTGTTCAAATGCCAGCTGATCGAAGTTATCCGAAAGATTTATGCCAAACTGCAAAGACACCTTCTTAAACTCTGTAGCGATTTCTTTTGGAGATTTGCCAAGGTCTTTCATAACTGTTCTTTGAATCCTCTGATAGCTGGCTAACGCGTCTAATGGAATATCCCTGAAATCCGGCACTTGTATTCCTGGTATTGCATAATAGCCGTTTGCTCTTACGCTTGGAACTATCTCGTCAAATATCCAACTCGCATACTTTTTAGCCTTGTTCTGAATTTCTTTGTTTTTACTCTGCTTGGAAGCTGCTACGATAAGTCGATGAACGTTTCCTTCTGAAATAAATTTTACGTCCTGTTCGCCGCCATTAGTAAGGGTACGGCAAGTTACCCACCCCTCTTCATCACAATTTTGCTTAATAGCTTTATGCACATCTGAATAACCTAACGCCTTTGCAACATCACTTCCGCAAAAATAAGGCTTACCATCAATAATTGTTGTTCGTACTTCGCCGAACTCGTCGTTTTTAAAAATTTGTAATTCTGCCATTTCTAGGCCTCCTTTCTATGTATTGAATTCACCACATAATTTGTTGACAAAGTAAATCTGTCCTTTTCCGGTAATCTTTGTTGTTTTAGTGATTCTCACACTGCCATCCGGATTGTTGACTGTCCGCTCTTTAATTTCCATGAGGCCTAAATCCATAGACTTCTGTGTTGGCATGTTGTAATTCTCACCTTTTGAGCAAAGATATCCTTCCTCTCTCATCCAAGCGAATAATCTATTCTGTCCCATGTCACGACCATTCTGCTTTATGAGCTTAGCTAATTGTCCAATCAAAATACTATCGTCACTTGTTTTAACAGCACTTGCGAACAATGCCAGAGGTTTCATTTCTTTGTTTTCTGTTCTCAATGTCTGTAGTTCTCTTTGTGACATTTGCAGAGCTCTTGCCATAACTTTCTGTGGACTGTTCCAATCGTCTTCAATTTGGATGAAATACTGTCTTGCCAGCTTACCTTTTTCGTTACGCTGAATCATAGCGATTTCTTTCGCCATTTCAATAGTAATCTGATAATCAGTAGCCGGGC
>OAUI01000123.1_pt1 | contig 11143 bp, 10 predicted proteins | sample 1501221 | NCBI WGS metagenome assembly OAUI01 (sample SAMEA2580015, study PRJEB22360) | human gut metagenome | biome: human gut; feature: human-associated habitat; material: faeces | place: Denmark | collected 2008/2010 | reverse complement strand
TCATGAAGAAGAAATACATCGTTATGCTGGGTGGTGTTCTTCTATTGGCTGGGGCCGGACTTGGTCTTCTTTTTGGCAGTATCGACATGAATCAGATTTCCCGTATGCTGGAGGATATCCCGCATGGCCTGCGTGAGATACTCATGATTGTTTTGATTGCCGCACAGATTTTTCTGGCTTTTTTGCCGGGAGAGCCGCTGGAGCTTGCGGCCGGATTTCTGTTTGGCTCCGTTGGCGGGACATTGCTTTGCTTGGTGGGATCTCTGCTTGGGACAGCCCTTGTATACCTTCTGGTTCAGCGGTATGGAAAACGGCTGGGAACCGTCTTTTTTAAACAGGAGCAGCTGAATGAGTTTACCGGAGTGCTGAAAAAAAGGAATAGCATGCTGTGGATTTTCCTGCTGTTTCTGATTCCCGGCACGCCGAAGGATATTATGACCTATGTCGTATCCCTATCCAATATCGCTCTGGGAAAATGGCTACTGCTCACAACCGTGGGACGTATTCCCAGCATTGTGACATCGACATTTCTCAGCGGTTCATTGAAAGAGGGAAATTTCGTCGCAGCTGCCGGAGTGGCAATACTTACGATTCTGCTTGTAATTGCAGGAGGTTTTGCTTATAAACGCATGAAGGAGGATACAGCGATATGATACAATTTATTATCTGCACATTCTGTGCAGTTGCAACCTTTCTGGGGTTTCTGCTGCATAACATGGAAGAATCATCCGGAATATAGTACAATTACACTTGTTGAGAGGGAGTGAAGGCTATGGATCATAACATACTCGTCGTGGAGGACGAAAAAGGAATACGGGAGGCTATACAGATATATCTGAAAAATCAGGGATATCGTGTATTTCTGGCTGAAAACGGCCAGGAGGGTCTGAACATAATAAAACGTGAAACAATTCATCTGGCTGTGGTGGATATCATGATGCCGGTTATGGATGGAATCACTATGACGATGGAGGTGCGTAAGGATTATGATTTTCCAATCATCTTTCTGAGTGCGAAATCTGAAGATATCGATAAAATAACCGGCTTGAATATCGGTGCGGATGATTATATCACAAAGCCGTTTGGCTCTATGGAGCTGCTGGCCCGTGTCCGCAGTCAGCTGCGCCGCTATGAACAGATTCTGATGCTGAAGGAGCATGCGGTATCCTCTGTGAATCGTGAGGAGGAAATTTACAGTATTGGGGCACTGGAATTAAACAGCACGACAAAGGAAGTGCGTGTGGATAATCAGATCGTCAAGCTGCGGCCGAAGGAGTTTATGATACTGGAGCTGCTGATGAAGCATGCGGGGCGTGTTTTTTCAGCACAGCAGATATATGAGGCCGTCTGGAATGAGGAAGCAATCAATACGGAAACTGTGATGGTGCATATCCGTAAGCTGCGGGAGAAAATTGAGCTGGACCCCAAGCATCCGCGCTATTTAAAGGTGGTCTGGGGAATCGGCTATAAAATAGAAAAATAAAAACAGGTGATCTTATGAAGAAAAAACATATATTTCTAACAACGTTCATTGCACTGCTTTCTGTAATGAGCCTTATGATTTGTTCCGTATACCGTAACGATCAGATTCAGGAGCTGGGGCGTTCCGGCAAGCAGGCGGTTATCTGGTATCTTGAAGATGATATTCAGGAGGGAGTTCTGGGACTTGCTCAGTCTGTGCGTCCCAAGGATGATATTATCAAATTCGATACCGGGCTACCGAATTATCTGAAAAGCACGTTATCCAATGATCTGAAAGAAAAAGTCACAAAGAGCTTTCTGGAATTGAAGGAGGATGCCAATTTTCAATACTATGCGAAGGATTTGAAAAACGGTAGGGAATATGGAAATAAAAAGCTGAGGGATATGTCTCAGAAGGAGCTTCGTGACAGCAGCCTGCTGTATGGTATTCTGGAATATGATAAAGATGGAGCAGCGAAAATTCTGGGAGACTTCAGTGATATGGATTTCCAGCCGCAGTCACTGACACGATATCTGCGCTATTTTGATTCCGTTGATAAAAACGGACCCATGACTACCTATAATATAAATGATGAAGAATTCACACAATCACAGGCAATGATTCAGAACCCGAAGCAGATGAAAATCATCTTCCGTGTACCACAGGAGGTTATCAAGGATCAGGGACTGATAGCACGTACGGTGTATGACTGGTCAAATTATACGCAATTCTCTGTAATAGCCGCTATGATCGGTACAATGGTCCTGATTTTGTATCTGTTGTTTTATCCAATCGCGATCGTTGAGGAAGTGAATCCGTTCCTGACATTTAAGAGAGTGAAGTTCGGTTTTCTGTTTATTCTGCTCGCTACCGGAATCACGCTGGGGACTGCCGGCGTTCTGGCACTGAGTGGAGCTACGATTAGCGGAACATTGCAGAGTGTCATGAATGAATATCATATCATGATGTCTGATGAGCTTCTGTTTGTGGCGAATGTCGTTTCCTGGATGCTGCTGTTTCTGATGATCAGTATCGCCTTGTTTGCAATGAAATATATATTTGTAAAGGGATTCTGGAAATATATGAAGGAGGATACGATTCTGGGCAGTATGATCGGCAGTATCCACCGGCATATAGACAATCTCGCGGATATCGATTTGAAGGATGACGCAAACCGTAAGCTGTTAAAATTCATGCTGATGCAGATCGTCATCATGATTGTGCTGTGTCTGTTCTGGTGGTTCGGCATGTTTCTGGCAATCATCTATGGCTTTGCCCTCTTCCTGTGGCTGAAGCAGAAGCTCAATGCTGTACAGCATGATTATCGTACCTTGCTGAAGCAGACGCAGGAGCTGAAGGAGGGCAACTTCCAGGCAGAGCTTCCGCAGGATGTCGGTATGTTCAATGCCCTCAAGGATGAATTCAGTGAAATCCGCGTCGGCTTTGAGAAAGCGGTACAGGAGGAAACGAAATCACAGAATATGAAAACAGAGCTGATCAGCAATGTGTCACATGATTTGAAGACACCGCTGACCGGAATTCGCAATTACGTAGAGCTTCTGCAGCAGGAGGGCATAAGTGAAACGCAGCGTAAGGAGTATGTGAGCATGCTGGATCAGTATGCCAAGCGGCTGCATGCTCTGATGGAGGATTTGTTTGAGGTTAGCAAGGCAAACAGCGGAAATATTCAGTTGGATATGGCCCGTCTGGATATTATCGCACTGGTGGAGCAGGTGCAGGCGGAGTGCAGTGAGCTTCTGCAGGAACGCGGGCTGGAGGTACTCTGGAATCTGCATGGTGAAAAACAGCTGAGTGTACTGCTGGATGGAAGTAAGGCATTCAGGATATTTGAAAATCTGTTTATCAACATACACCATTATGCACTGGAGCATACCCGTGTGTATGTGGATATCCGCAAGACAGCCAACCGGGTACGGATTGAATGCAAAAATATATCAAAGGAACCGTTGAATTTTGATACGGAGGATATTGTGGATCGTTTCGTTCGCGGAGATAAATCGCGTCATGACGGAGGCAGCGGTCTTGGACTGGCTATTGCCAAGAGCTTTACAGAGGCGATGAAGGGAAGCTTCCGCATTGAGACGGATGGAGATTTGTTTAAGGCGGTTATTGAATTTCCACTTGTTAGCGATACTTTAGGTGAGAATCAGGAGTAAGACTGGACGCCTTACAGGAAAATACAATGAAGGGACCGGATATATGCAAACCGGTCTTTTCTATGTTTTTCCAGCGAAGTTGCAAAAGGCTGATTTACAGGTAACATTATCTTCTCCTAGTATTGTTTTGATTGCATAGTATTTGAGATTTGATTATGTTAAGATATGGTTATAAATTGGAATTTGTCGAGCTGGTGAATTTTAGTTTCCACTGATGGTGTAGATGAATAAAGGGGATTTATAAGAAAGGAGACTAATTGCATCTATATAGATGCAATGGTGTAAAAGAATGATAAAATATCCGTTAAATGTTACAATTGATACTAATGTATTTGAAGCAAATAAATTCAAGTTTGCCGAAATATTTTTATAACTTTCCCTATTTTACAGGCTTTTTAGCCTATTCATTAGTGAAATGATATGTATTTTCCCTTATTTTTGCCCTTATGAGATAATCGTAAGGGAAATAAGGGAAAGTTTTATTTAGTCGTTGCCTACCACTTTATCAAGTAACTTTGCGGATTCCCGTTTGGCTTTTCTCGTGGAGTGGGCGTAGACATTCATTGTGGTACTGACATCTGAGTGTCCTAACAGTTCCTGCACATCCTTTGGTGCTGCTCCGTTTGCCAGAAGGTTGCTTGTATAGGTGTGTCGCAGCTGGTGAAAATGAAATCCTTCAAATCCATCCAGTTTCTGAGCAATCTTCCTACAAATAGTTCCTAACGTGCTTGGCAGTTCCAAACTTCCATCCGGTCTTAAGCAGACAAAGGATATTTCCTTATAATCCTCTGGAACATTCTCTGTTCCGTCCAGATGATAGAACTCATAGTAAACTCTGTTTTTGTCTTTTACTTCTCTGTAGTAGTTTTTGTGATAAAGTTCTCCGTACTGCATTCGGTTTTTAAGCTGTTCCTTTCGGGCATTGCGAAGAATCTCTGCCAGTGTATCTCCAAAATCAACAATCCTTACCTTTTTTCGTTTGGTTGGTCCGATGATATTCTTGTGCCTTGAACCATCATATCGGATACTGCGTCTGATTGTAAGGCACTGTTCTTCAAGATTCACATCCTGCCATGCCAGACCACAGGCTTCACCGATACGAAGTCCTGCATAATAAGCTATCTGGATTGGAAGTATTGCCGGTGGATTGTAATTCTGTAGAAATTCAATCAGTCTTTCATAATCCTCTCGTGGAATTGGCTGTATATCGCCATCCATGTCATCATCGGAAAACAGGTCAACCTCATCCGTCTGGTATTTCAGCTTAATATACTGCATCGGATTGAAAGTGATATATTGCTTTGGTGATACTGCAAATCGGAATGACTGCTGTAATACTGCCGAGAAAGAACGAATGTAATCTTTGCTATAACCTTTTCTTTCTGAACCATCTGGATAAGTGCCACCAAAGGAAAGCAGATCGAAGAAGGCTTGTAAATGCTCAGATGTTACATTTTTCAACTTTCTCTCTGAAATTGGATGCTTCTTGATGTTGGTAATGGCACCGAGGTAATTCTGGACTGTCCCATTACTGAGCGTACCGGTCTTTAATTCTTCCTCTGCCCATATATCAAGTAATTCTCCAATTGTAATATTTTCCGACTTTGCAATGAATTTCTTGCTTTCGTAATCGTCCATTGCCTGACGGAGCAGTTTTTCCGTTTCACTTTTACTTTCTGTTCCAGCGTATTCTTTCTGAACCAGATTGCCGCTTGCATCTTCTACATAGAAGCGGTAGTACCATTTCTTTCCTTTTTTTCTTACAGATCCTTTTGCCATAATCGTGTGTCTCCTTTCGATATCAGACAATCGGAACTGATGAAATGCTTCTTGCGTGTAAGTATATCATAACTCCGGTTGTCGTTCTATACCGAATCGGAATCCTCATACAAAACTTCTGATAAAAGATTTTCAAGCCTTTGTTCTGCCATTTCCGGTTTCTTGGAATAAAGCCTTACGATATCTGCCATGTCGTTAAAGGCATTAACAGTGTGGGTGATCTCCCGGAGAAACATAATCTCGTTATATTCATCATTCGATTCAAACCCCATTACTTTTGCAATATCAGCTTCATTCGTGTTGCCCTTGTAATTCTTGCAGGCAAACTGGAATGATTCCAGAAACAGGTTATATTGCTTTAACATCAACAGCAGTAAATCTTTGGAAAAAGCATCTTCCTTTTTACTAAGGTCGAGAGGTAACTGTTTGAGAATATCGCCCATTGCATCACGAATCTGTAATTCTTTCTTATCCGTAATATCGGTTTCGTATTCATCGGTTTCCCCTCTGAGCCATTCAATAGATACATGAAGTGCTTCCGAAAGACCTTCCAGCACCATCTTTTTGGTATTGTCAATCGAACCATTCTCATAACGCAGGATTGTGGAAGCTGTAACTCCCATCTTCTCTGCAACATAAGGCTGTGTCAGATTTAATTCCAGACGACGCTGTTTTGCCCTGCTGCCTATCAGCTTGCGTAGTTCTTTATCTTTCATGCTGATTGCCTCCTTTTTCGGTATGTATGAATTATAGCATGTACCTCACATGATTGCAATATGCAATTTAATGATTATTTTTAAAATTTCATAACGCTTGACAACGCAATATAAAACCGCTATACTAACAGCACAACAAAAATTGCATAATGCAATTTAACGGGAGGTGACAAGATGACGGAAAGAAAGATTGCATTATCCATCGAGGAAGCAGCCGACTATACAGGAATTGGCAGAAACACTTTGAGAAAGCTGGTTGAATGGAAGAAGCTTCCGGTATTAAAAGTCGGAAGAAAAGTCCTTATTAAAACTGACATTCTGGAAAAGTTCATGGAAGCCAACGAGGGGCGAGATCTGAGGGATAAAGGAAATGTAAAAGCTGTCACAAGAAATGTGGCAACTTAAAAAGGCGGCTTCCTACGAAACCGCCAAAGGTTCTATCAGACCGAAGCCATGATATACCTACACGCAAGAGGATTATACCATGTGCTTCTCCTGATATGCAACCGGGAACTGTTGTTTATCGGAAAAAGAAAGGATGAAGACGATATGGCGAAATCAACAAAGACTTATGAAGAAAGAATACGTGCATTAGAGAAAAAGGAACAGGAAAGCATTGAAGCTACAAAAAAGCTCATAGCACAGCGGAAGGAACTGGAAAAGAGAAAGAAAGCGGAAGAAAGTAAAAAACGAACCCACAGGCTCTGTCAGATTGGAGGAGCGGTGGAATCAGTTCTTGGCTGTCCGATTGAGGAGGGAGATTTACCAAAGTTGATAGGCTTCTTAAAAAGGCAGGAAACAAACGGGAAGTTTTTCTCAAAAGCGATGCAGAAAGAATTAGTTACAGACATGGAGGAAGTGTAATGGCGGAGGGGGTGGGTTTTCCATTCCCTTCATTGCCTTTGAATGAAGGGCGCACTTATGGACAACCAGAGGTCGTCCTTATAAGTTTGCCACAAGTGGCAACCGGTCTGCGCTTACGCTTGCCGGGCTCGTTCCGTCGGCGGGGCTTTCAGCCAGACCTGCTCATGCCGCAGGGGGCACTCTTGCGCAGAGGGCGTTCCGACAGCTTCACTCCTGCCAAACTAGAAGAAGATGCTGTCGGAAATCAATGCCGGATACGGCAGAAAGGGGGAATCGTATCATGGCGATATTTCACTTTACAGTAAAGATTGTCGGACGCAGTAAAGGAAAATCTGTCATATCCGCATCGGCATATCTTAATGGAGATGTGATGAAAAATGAGGAAACAGGCAGAATCAGCTACTACACTTCCAAAAAGGAAGTCGTCTACACCAGTCTGATGATGTGTGAAAATGCACCTCCTGAATGGCTGCATGTACCGGAAGAAAATATAAAAAGGTTTCAACAGTCTATCCGTTATAAAAGGGCAGGCGATAAGGAAGCCGCACTGGAAAAGTTTAAAATCACATTTCAGAAACAGCGGCTATGGAATGAGGTATTGAAGATAGAAAAAAATGCAGATGCACAGCTTGGACGCTCGTTTGAATTTTCCTTACCGAAAGAATGGAGCAGACAGGAACAGATTGATTATACAACCGAATATATTCAAAAAACTTTCGTGGACAAGGGAATGTGTGCCGATTGGAGCATACACGATAAGAACGATGGAAACCCACATGTGCATTTACTTGTAACCATGCGACCATTCAATCCGGATCATTCATGGGGCAACAAAGAAGTCAAGGACTGGGATTTTGTCAGAGATACTGAGGAAAATATCGTGGTTGATGAATCCCACCCGGATTGGTGGCAGGATAAGAAAAATCCAGACCGTCATGGAATCCGTATTCCGGTACTTGATGAAAACGGAGTACAGAAAGTCGGGGCAAGAAACAGAAAACAATGGAAACGGGTTCTGACTGACGCTACCGGATGGAACAATCCAAAGAATTGTGAGTTATGGCGAAGCGAATGGGCAAGGATGTGTAACCGGCATTTATCCATAGACAATCAGATTGACCACCGCTCTTATGAAAGACAGGGCAAATTAAAAGTCCCTATGATTCATGAGGGTGCGGATGCAAGAAAGATTGACGAAAAATATCTCACCGGACAGATAAGGAAAGGTTCATGGAAGGTTGAGGAAAACCGGATGATTAAAAAACAAAATGCACTGTTACAAAAGGTAATTGCAACCTTTGGTAAGGTATCCGGTGCATTGTCAATGTGGAGGGAGTGTTTGAATGACATTAGAAGAAAGCAAAGAAGTAATTCCCATGATGGAAGCAATGATTACACAGATAGAGGAACAGCAGAATATCATGGCAGAGATGCTTCAGGAGATACAGGAAAAGGACGAGAAGCTGATGTGCTTTCAGGAGCAGGAAGAACGATTGCAGCAATTAGAGAAAGAATTGTCAGAGCTGCTACAAATCTTACCGGATACAGAAGAACTGTTGATGCTTCTGGAAGAAAAGACAGACCAGATACAGAAACTCACAGACGAAAATCAGCAATGGCAGGAATTGGCACAGAAATTAAACAGCGAGAACCGGCTATTGCAGAAACAGAACAGCGAATTACTGAACTTGAACAGCAATTAGAAAAAGGAAGGTTGATTGATGAACGAATTAAGAAACTCAAAGAGCGACGATCAACTGGAAGAGTTACTTATGCTGACAGAGCAGATGCAGGAAGAACTCGACCAGAAAGACCGGACTATCCGGGAACTGAAAATGCAGCTCGACGAATCGCTGACCTTGAACGAGAGGTTAAACAGAGAGAACAGAGCAGGGAACATTCAAGCCTTAAAGAACGACTTGAGGAAAACAAAAGAATTGTTGCAGAGCGAGAAAGAGAAAACGCACGCTGCCGAAATCATGACAGAGGAATGTCAAGATAAGCTAAAGCAGGCAGAACAGGAACGGGATTATGCACTCTCCCATCAGAAAAAAGTAGAGATACCGGTTGAAAAGCCGGTGCTCTATCAAAAGTGTGGGAATTGTAACCAGACAGCTTATCTGAAAGCGAAGGAAAGGTATGATACGCAGAGAGAAAAAATGGCAGGCAGATATAAAGCAAAAACAGCTATGTATGAAGCATTGATGTTTCTGCTGATATGGTATTCCGCATCAACTACTCTTTTTCAGATGATACAGTCAAAGGTATTTATTTCTGATTGCAGAATATTCTTTGGTGCAATCGGAACTTTCACACAGACTATTGCTGGCTGGATTGCACTGATAGGAAAGAATGTGGCACAGATTAGTAATGGAATATCCAATCCTGTCATTGCCGGAATTATATACTGGCTGATAAGAATATTGATTTGCGGTGGATGTCTGGTGGGTGCGGGAATACTTGTAGCGTTTATAGGGATAAAGATTGCAGGGCTATATAAGAAATACTGTTGGGATATGATTACCATACTGGTAACACTTATAAGCCTGGAAATAACAATCTACTTTGGAGATTGGATAAAGACAGTCTTGCCGATCAATATGCTATTTCTCTTATTATTGGTGCAACTGGTATATGTTGGAATTAGGTGGTATGTAAAAGGATGGCAAGAAGCCAGAGGATATTATTAAAAAACTATTAGAAACTATTCATATTTACTTTCGTGCTAGGACAGATTATTCTAAAAATTCAGTGATGAGCATGCACATGAAATCTTACTTCGTTTAGGTACGAAAAAGGGCAATGGAAACTTTGTGTTCAGATGAGCTCTCACTATCTTGGTAACAACCGCAAGCAGCAGTGGAATATTGACGATGCATTCCGTATATATTCCACACATGGCTAAGCCCGACTAGAATGTGGGTGAAAAATTTCACGAGTGCCAGAGTTTCCTCTGGCACTCATTTTATTTTCACTGTGCGTTTTTTCTGTACTCCAGTGGCAACAATCCAGTGCTTTTACGGAATAATTCTGCAAATCGGCTTGAAGTGGAATGGCCTACTGTTTGGGCAACTTGCCCGACTGTCAGCTCTGTATATGCCAGCAGATATTCTGCTTGACTCATGCGCCGCTGTTGAACATATTCCGTGATGGTGCAGTCGTAGTATTTCTTAAAACAGCTTTTGAGCTTTGTTGTTCCCATGCAGGCAATCTGTGTTAGCCGTTCCAGAGGAATATCAAAAGCATAGTGATCGCTAAGATAAGCGGCAACTATTTGGAGATTTTCAATATCCTGTTGAGAGAGCTTATGGGCCGGTTTATCAGGATGTTTCTTCTGATATTCCACCACCATTGAAACAGCTTCTGCGACTTTACCCTCATAAAAAAGTTTTGCTGCAATCCCTTCCCCGCGATAGTCTTTGATTTCTGTGAGTAACCGTGACATTTCTGGAAAGTCGGATGTTTGGTCGATCTTCCGAAATGCATCCACAGGATTGATCTGTGCCTCCGGGTACAGTTTTTTCAGGTAGTCCTCATAATATGCCGGTGCAATCTCAATCCCAACCGAACGGATTGGAATATTTTTATGTATCAAAGCCTTGTATGGAGCGTAGCCTCCAATAAATGTTTTGATACAACCGGCAGACAGTCTACGGTATGGAGATAATTCCTCCCCGGAAATAGAGTCATACCGAGTGATACTCAGACATTCCGGCATGGAGCATTCCAACATGAAATCTTCGTGGAAGGAAAAGTTATGGATTTTAATATCATATAAGTCTTTCTGTCCATAAGTCCAGTAGGTGCCTTCTCCAACTTCGGGAGAAAGTTTCCAGCAGTCACCTAATGCCCCATATTGCTGGTTGTCTGGGTCACGGATAAAACCGTGTCCAATCAGTAGCGGTGTATAAAACTGGTCAATACTTTCAGACATGAAAACAGACCGCCTCCTTTTTGCAACGATTAGACGAACTTTTGAAAGGAACAGACGAACATTGCCGGAACCTATTGAATGTTGTTCGATAAATGCGTATTGTATTAGACGAAGATTAGAGGTATCTAACCGAAGAATATCACAAACCACTTGTCGAGTCAAGACAATGAAAGGTAGGAGGTCAAAATGAGTAATCAAGTAAATTCTATGA
>OAUI01000117.1_pt1 | contig 11430 bp, 8 predicted proteins | sample 1501221 | NCBI WGS metagenome assembly OAUI01 (sample SAMEA2580015, study PRJEB22360) | human gut metagenome | biome: human gut; feature: human-associated habitat; material: faeces | place: Denmark | collected 2008/2010 | reverse complement strand
AGCTTCATTGAAACCTTCGCAAAAAGCATGGGCTATGATATTGAGGAATTCGCCCGCATGGGGTTATCCGGAAAGCATCCGGTGGACCTTGGAACACGCTGTACGGTCTTTATGAATTCCAGTGTCAAGCAGGCACAGAAAAACGGAGCCAGCATGGAGGATATCTCTGCCGGCTTATGTATGAGTGTCGTAAAAAATGCATTGTATAAGGTCATACGTGCCAAAAGTCCGGATGATATCGGAAAGCAGATCGTCGTACAGGGAGGAACCTTCCTGAATGATACGGTGCTGCGAAGCTTTGAGCTGGAGCTTGGAAGAAACGTCATTCGTCCAAGTATTTCCCATCTGATGGGGGCATATGGAGCCGCATTGATTGCGAAGGAGAAAAAAGCCACTGCATCCTCTCTACTGAAAAAGGAAGATATTGACAGCTTTACGCACAGCTCAAAGGCCTTTCATTGTGCTCTTTGCACCAATCACTGCAATCTGACCGTAAACACCTTTGCGGACGGGGCAAAGCATATCGCCGGCAACAAGTGTGAGCGTCCGGTGACCGGAAAGGTCAATAAGGAAAAGCTGCCGAATCTGTATGATTATAAATATGATGAGCTGCTGAAGCTGAAGGGGGTACCCGGCATCCGGGGAAAAATCGGGATTCCGCTTGTTTTGAATCTGTATGACAACCTTCCCTTCTGGCATTCCTTCTTTACCAATCTTGGCTATGAGGTCATCTTGAGCGATCGTTCCAGCAAGGCACTGTATTCCCTTGGACAGCATACGATTCCAAGCGATACGATCTGTTATCCTGCCAAGCTGGTGCACGGTCATATTCAGTCGCTCATCGATAAGGGCCTGCAGACGATTTTCTATCCATGCATGACCTACAACGTCAATGAGGACATGGGAGACAATCATTTCAACTGCCCGGTCGTTGCCTATTATCCGGAGGTTGTGGAAGGAAATATGAATCTGGAACATGTAAAGTTTCTGTATCCCTACGTATATCTTGAGGATAAGCGTATCTTCGATCAAAAAATGTTTGAATATTTCAAAGCCCGGCAGATGGATATTCCGTTCAAGGATGTTCAGGCTGCCAGCAATCACGCCTATTTCGCCTATCAGCAGTTTAAGGACCGCGTGCAGGAGGAAGGACGCAATGCCATAGCGTTCGCTCGACGCAATCACCGTGATGTCATAGTGCTTGCCGGACGTCCATACCATGTCGATCCGCAGATCAATCATGGAATTCACAGACTGCTGAACAATTTGGGATTCGTCGTAATCAGTGAGGACAGTATCGCTAAACAGGCCGTGCTGCCAAGTGTTCACGTTTTAAATCAGTGGACCTTTCACTCCCGTATGTACAATGCCGCACAGTATGTGGCACAGCAGGAGCATATGGAGCTGATTCAGCTGGTAAGCTTCGGATGCGGAATCGATGCGATTACCGCAGATGAGGTTAAGGATATTCTTCGAAGCAATGGAAAGCTGTATACACAGATTAAAATCGATGAAGTTGACAACCTCGGTGCGGTGAAGATTCGCTGCCGCTCACTGCAGGCTACCATGGAAGAAAGGGAGGGATGAGTATGTCACATGTAGAATTCACGAAGGAAATGAAAAAAACACATACGATCCTTGTACCGATGATGCTGCCGATTCATTTTCAGTTCCTGCGCAATATTTTGTGCAAGGAAGGTTATCGTGTGGAAATCCTGAAAACAGAGGGACAGCAGATCATTGATGAAGGCTTAAAGAATGTGCACAATGATACCTGCTACCCCGCCCTGCTTGTAATCGGTCAGATGATCGATGCATTGAAAAGCGGAAAATACGATACCGCACACATTGCGCTGGCAATCACCCAGACAGGAGGCGGATGCCGGGCTTCCAACTACATCCATCTTCTGCGCAAGGCACTGGTTCAGGCCGGATTTGAGCATGTTCCGGTTATTTCTGTCAATTTTTCCCAGCTGGAAAAGAACAGCGGCTTCAAGCTGACTCCTAAGATGCTGCTGAGATTATTATATGCATTTTTATACGGAGATATGCTGATGTGGATCAAAAATCAGTGCAAGCCGTATGAATTGGAAAAGGGCAGTACAGATGCACTGGTAACCACATGGATCGATACGATCACCGCGCAGTTTGATTCCCTGTCCTATATGCGAATGAAGCATAATTATCAGGAAATGCTGCATGATTTTGCGGCTCTGCCGAGAAGCCAGAAGCCGAAAATTCAGGTGGGAATCGTCGGTGAGATTTATATGAAGTATGCCCCTTTGGGCAATAACGAGCTGGAGGACTTCCTGATTCGTGAGGGCTGTGAGCCCGTTGTCAGCGGTGTTCTTGACTTTGGTCTTTACTGCCTTGAAAACTCGCTGATCGATCACGCGTACTACGGGCGTAATAAAAAGAGCTACCGCTTCATTCAGATGGCGGATAAGCTGATTCAGAATATGCAGAAAAAAGCCATTACGGCAATACAGAAGCAGGGAACCTTCCGTGCACCGGATACCTTTCAGGAGGTTATCGAAAACAGCGAAGGAATCATCAACCGCGGGACCAAGATGGGAGAGGGATGGCTGCTCACCAGTGAAATGGTCACTCTGATCAAAAACGGTGTGCATAATATCGTCTGCTGTCAGCCGTTTGGCTGTCTTCCCAACCATATCGTTGCCAAGGGTATGACCAGAAAAATCAAGGATAAATATCCGATGGCAAATATTGTTGCAGTGGATTATGATCCAAGCGCAACAAAGGTCAATCAGGAAAACCGATTGAAGCTGATGCTGAGCAATGCACGGTTAAGCGAACGCTTTGCGAAGGAGGATGAGGAGGCCCTTGCAAGTGAGCGACAGCGCAAGCTTGCCAGCTCCCGTTCATAAGCAAAAACAGTCCTGTATCTGAATTACTCAAATACAGGATTTTTTTTACATCGAATGCTCTGCAGTTTTGTAAAGGTGCTCCTTTCGTTTTTGAAGCTAATACAGCATGTAAGCCACTGTTCACCGGTTGTATACTTATCTATATGCCATAGATGATGGGTATTCTCGACCTTGTGAATATCGATACAGCTCCTACATTTATAATCGAAAGTAAAAATAACATGCTCTTTTTACCGGGAATACTCCTCTTTTGATAATATAATCGACACGATTCCACATAGGATTCCTCCGATTGGAAATACAATCAAGCTAACATTCCAAATATTCCAGATAAAGCTGATAAGCAGCTGCACAAACCATCATGATACAGCCGCACCACTTACCAATCAGCTCATCGTCTTTTTCTGCCATCTGCGCATAAGCAGTTGTTCGCTCATAGGTTTCTTTTCGCATACCGTAATATACAAGAAGCAGTATGGCAATTGTCACAAGCATGATATTCAGGTAGCTTCATTTCCAACAGCTGTTCAATGACGATACTGAATCATATAATCCCAATGGAAGCCACAACAATACTATTAAATTTCCTATGAAAGCCATCCAGCTCATATGCAGTATAGATATCCTGAGGAATTTGCGGATATCTACGCTTGAATGCGGTATCCTTCATACCGAAGAAGACACGAATAAGGATTCCAATAATTGCGAAAATCAGAAATACAATAGCATGTCTTCATTATCCATAGAAGGCTTCAAAAAGCAATAGGCACAAATCCCCGCAAGAATACAACCGATTCCAACGGTGATTCCTTTCGTTTTTGTCAGCTCATGGGTCTCATAAGTATCACGACTCACACCGGAATTCTCTTTCATATCCCCTTTCAGTAAATCATCCAGCGTACAGTGGAACAGCTCACAAATCAGCATCAGCTTATCCAGCTCAGGATAGGCACTTCCATTTTCCTGCTCTGCGCGCCTTTGGTGCACTTACTAACCACCTGTCTTGATACATTCAGCTTATCCGCGAGCTCTTCCTGTAAATAGCCATACTGCTTCCTTGCCTCTCTCAAATTTTCTTCAAATTTCAATTTAATCACCTCGTCATCATTGTATAAAAACAGGCTGGCTTACACCACCAACCCGTATTAGCGCTTTGTATTATTTTGTCAACCAATGGTAGCATTCCCCTGTTTTAAGAGATTTTCAGTCAATCTGCCAGTCAATCGGCTGCTGTCCATGCTCTTGTAAAAAGGCATTCGTCTTTGAGAAATGACGACATCCGAAAAAGCCATAATCTGCACTGAACGGACTTGGATGTGGACAGCTTAGGATCAGATGAGCAGGATTTGTTATCAGTGTGCTCTTTTCCTTTGCATTCCTTCCCCATAACAGAAATACGATAGGCTTTTCACGCTCATTCAGCTTGCGAATGATCTCATCCGTTAAAATCTCCCATCCTTTGCCACGATGGGAATTTGCCTGCCCTCTACGTACTGTTAGAACAGTATTGAGCAGAAGCACGCCTTCCTTCGTCCATTTTGTAAGCTCTCCATGAGGCGGAATACTGCATCCCAGATCATCATGCAGCTCCTGATAGATATTTACAAGAGACGGCGGAGGATTTACTCCTTTTTTTACAGAGAAGCACAGACCATGTGCCTGTCCCGGACCATGATATGGGTCTTGCCCTAAAATAACAACCTTTACATCCTGATATGCTGTATAACGCAATGCATTGAAGATATCATACATACCCGGATAAGTTGTCTGCGTTTTATATTCTCTTGCCAGAAAAACGCGCAGTTTCTGATAATACTCCTTCTGAAATTCATCCTTTAACAGCTCGTCCCAGTCATTTCCAATTTGTACCACGTTATCACCTAGTTGTATTCTACCGCATTCCCATGTAAAAGAAAACCGTTTCTGCAGGAAAACATTACAGAAAGCGGTTTTTGTATCACTATTTACAGCTATTGTAAGTAACTGTAAACATGAAACAGAAGTGTCTTGATAACTCCGAGTATCTGTCACTCACACATTTAATATTATATTCTTTTTATCTAAGATATTTCTCAGCAAATTCAGTTGCTGCTATCGCACGACTGACCAGAAACCCCTGCCCGATATCACAGCGCAGCATCCTCAGGTCAGCGTATTGCTCCCTGGTTTCAATCCCCTCACAAATTACCTGCATACCGATGCTGTGAGCCATTTCAATGATTTTCCAGAATATTGTCATCTGGCGGCGGTCCGTATTGATTCCATTCAGCATCCCTTTATCCAGCTTCAGTATATCCGCATCCACCTGACTCAGCATACCGATACCGGCATATCCTGTTCCAAAATCATCGATAGCAATCTGAAAACCGGCATCATGTATATCCTTCATAAATACCTGAAGGTCATTTGCATTATCTGTAAATGCAGATTCTGTCAGTTCAAAAACAAGCTTTTCATGAGGTATTGCATAGGAATCCACAATTTCACAAAACCTTCGTAGATATTGGCGCTCTTTTATATGCAAACGGGACTGATTTATGGAAATCGGCAGCAGCTCTTTCCCTTCATCGAGGCATGTCCGCATAAATTTACATAGCTTATGTAATACATAGAAATCAAAGCCAGATATCACGCCGTGCTTTTCAAATAGCGGGATGAATTCATCCGGAGATACACAGCTGCCATCCTTTAAAAACCAGCGGGACAGAGCTTCACCGGATACAACGCTCCCGTCACTTATCAGAAACTGCGGCTGTATGAACAACTGGAAGGTATCCTCCTGTATAGCTTTTACTGCTTCCTCAAGCAGCTCACTTCTGCGGTTTTTCTGTTCCAGCATCCAATCCTCAAAATAAACAAAATCACTGACCCGGCTATTTCGTTCCACATACTGCATTGCCAGTACTGCTTTATCCAGCATAGACTTTATACTTTCCCCACAGGCATCCTGAATCAGATAAACACCACCGATATATTGCAACGTATGCTTTAGACAGGACACGATAGGTTCGTCCAGCAGATGTTTGCGGATACAGTGCAGACGGTTATAAAAATCATCTATGCTTGTAAACCGTAAAAGTGCCGCAAAGGTATCCTTTTCGATACGCGCACACAGCTCGTCCTTCTGACAGAAGGATTGCAGGTTGCGGGCAATGCTTTTCAGTACATCATCACCAAATGCATAGCCGTGAATCTGATTGATAAAACGAAAGTCACTGATGCCAAATTTGAAAAGCGCATATTGCTGGTTTGTATGCTGTAGCAGCTCTCTTGCCGCTTCCACGAACCCCTCCAGATTAAAAATCTGCGTCAGTGCATCACAGTGCTGATTATATACAGGCAGCTTCGCTGCATTATGATGAATTCCCGGATTTTCACGCTCTGTAGCGTCATCGGAAAGGGATTGATGTATGTGGCGGATTTTCCATCCCCCTGCTTCCATCTCCCATACCAGAGAGACCTTCAATCTACACAGCAGGCCTGAGCCGAGTGCATGCTGTATACAGGTAAAAGCTACGACTGCAATATCCTGTTTTTGATATATGATTTCACAATAGACATCCTGAAGATGAACCATCTCCCCATAGATAATGGAAACCTCCTGTAAAGCACGCTCCACTTCCTGCATACCATGACATAAAGCTGACCGGTGTTCTCCCATCATGGATATTTCATTAGAAAGATATTCTTTTAAAAGCTCGAAATCATGCTCCTCAAAATAAAGACGGATCAGCTCAATGCTCAGCTTCTCCAGCTTCGCCTGTTTTCGTGACATACATATCATCCCTTCATTCCCCATTGAATTCTATTAATATTATCTTTTTAGTACAACCCCGTAAACAAAAACCAGACATATACCGTTAGACGGCATATGTCCGATAATTCTTTTGCTTATTTAAAATTTTATGTAACCCTTTTTACAATCCTATTGTAATCTATTTTTGTACTTATTTCAATATCTTGTAAGATTTATTATCACGCGGATATCACAGATTTCTACAGGATGCATATTGAGAATTTCACAATATACGAAAAGTGAGAACATATAAGCTTAGCAGCCTGAAGCACCTCTGACGAAAACAATCATAGAAATCAATAATCTGTATGCGAAAGCAGGAGTCTAGAATTCAATAATGATTAGGAAAATCAGATTGTTTTTTTGGACACGCTTTGTATACACAAGCTGTCCATCTCTGCTTCACTGCCCAAATGCAAAGCATAAGAAGCTTGTATTCTTCTCTTAAAGCTGTCTGGATAAGCAAATACTGCTGATATCCGATGCATGCCGATAATATCGCTGCATGAGCTGAAAGAGTTCATTGTCAGATACGTCCTCAGTAAGAAATTCCCTTTTCTCCTTTTGAACAGTCTTTCCCACCTCACAGCTTTGAATCATTGTATCGCACATATGAATAAATTGCTCTACTGACTGCTCCTGGTCCTCTGTTAAGGTATCATGCTGCACGGTAAAAATCATCTGCTCCATCTCCACACTCATATGCCAGAATGCAGACAGCAAATGGCGATAAAGCTCGATATTCTCACTGCTGCCTTGCAGGTACTCCAGTATCTGGTCATACACCATATGAAAGCTGGTTAATGCATCCATAATGATACCGTAATCCAGCGGTGCATGCAGACTACCCTGCAGAATACGCAGATAGGAATGCTGCATATGAAACATCCGCTTCATGTTTGCTTGAAATAATCCGCTGCGACTGGTAGGAAAAAAGAACCGGTTGACGATCAATACAAGCAGAATTGCCACAGCTACATAGGTAAGGCGCATCTCAATCGCGATTGTTTCCTGCATGGCAAGCGAAGTCAGTGTGATGGCAAAGCAGGTAGAGAACATCGCCTGAATCCAGGTGCCCGGTGTTGCACAATACATCAGCGATACGACAATGCTGGCAAATAGAAAGTGTCCTGCAACGCCGGGAAAATGCGGAAGTACCAGATAAATAACCGTACAGCCGAAGACTGTTCCGATGAATCTGGTTTTCAGACGATAGGCGCTTTCCTCATACATGGGCTGCAGCAGCAGAAATGCATTCAGCACCAGCCAGTAGGAATGATCCAGCTTCGACAAACGGGCGAATAGAAATCCGCAGAGCAGAACCAGAGAAAGACGGCTTGCAAAACGAAATTCAAAGCTGTCCATACGCAGCCGATTACGCAGCTTTCGTTCCTCCGGCAGCTTCCATTCCCGATGGACTGCTTCTTTTTTGTTATCCTGCAAATCCTTGAGAATCTGTAAAAAGAGCTGCAAAAAGTTATGCAGAAACAGGGAAACGGCATCCTGCTTTTTTCGGCAGGCAGTAAACAGCTTCTGCCCTTCCTCCAGCAGCATTGAATTATCCGTACAGTTAAATTCTCGACATGCTTCAGGAACTGCATACATCTTTGTAAAAGCACCTGCTGCTGTTCACTGCATACAGGGATATTATCCATATTTTCCAGGAAATAACTGCTTCGCTGCAGAAGTAATGCAAACAGGTAACGCAGCCTTCCCTCCTTCGTCGCGATATAGGTGAAGCCGCGGCTCTGGTATGCCTGCTTATAAAGCAATCTCTGAATATTCACCAGCTCTTCCTTTCGCTGCTGATCTGTTTTCTGTTTGAGATAGGCATCCATCTGTTCCTGTAAAAGCGCTATCCCTTTTCTGGCCAGTGCATAATCATCCTCTCTGCGATGTCCATAGGAGGACAGCAGCAGACAGCATACTGCAAAACCAAGAGAACAAGCCATTACCAGCAGATAGGTCATGAAATCTGTATAGGGTATCGGCCGCAGCTGCAAAAAGACAAACCCCATGGCACTTGCCATATATCCCTTTTGATTAAACTGCGAGGATTGCAGAAAGACAAGAAGAAAGGGTACTGCGATATTCAGCAGCACACAGGCAAGCAAGGAATGCGACGCCAGAAATGCCAGTATGCTCAATGCCATCTGTACAAAAAACATGATACATAATCTGCGCGGTGTCTGATTCCTCTTTCTGCGTATTTTATAGAGCAGGGTCACAAAGGATACAACGATCACATACTGTACACCGAATAAAACAAGAATTGCATAAAATAAAAACAAAAAGAAAAGAATGTCCGGCAGGGCATCCAGGATTTTTCTCTTAGCTGTCTGGTATAACACATCCGGTTTCAAAGATAAACCACTTCCTTTTAAGAGCCTTATTATACCATAATATGAAGGATACGTAAAATGTATACGGACTCGTAATTGTCGTCCCGTATGCAGTTTTCCAAAGTCCTATACCAATCATGCTAAGCAATAAGCAGCAATGCTTCCTATTGCAAACTCCCTTTTATTTTGAAATGTGCTGTTGTAATGGCTGATAGCACATAAAGCAATGTAACCTTCCTGATTTGAAAACCGGCGGATAGCATAAATGACATATGATACTTACGTAATTTTCCATTTGAAGCCGAATTTTCTGTTTCAACAAAAAAAGCCGACAATACTGTCAGCTTTTCTGTATCCGTGGTTTTATTATTTTCCCTTCGCGTTTTCAATTTCCTGCTTTTTATCCTCCAGAAACATCCAGCGCTCCATTTTCTCTTCTATGCTTTGTTCCAGAATATCGCGTTGATCTGCCAGCTCCTGTATTTTCTTGAAGTCATCTCCGGCAGCATTCATTTCCATGTCCAAATGCTCCAGCTGTTCCTGCAAAGCTGCTATATCCTCTTCCATATGCTCCAGCTCCTGCTTTTCCTTACTGCTCATACGAAGCTGCTGCTGTGAAACCCGCTCGACTTTTTTCTTTTCCTTCTTCTCTTTTGCTGTTCCCAGCTCCATATAGGCACTGTATCCGCCGATAAATTGCTGTACATTTCCGTTTTGAAATACAAACAGCTTATCGCATATACGATCCAGAAAATAGCGGTCATGGGATACCACAATGACTGCACCGTTAAAATTATCCAGGTAGTCCTCAAGTATCTGCAGGGTCTGGATATCCAAATCGTTGGTAGGCTCATCCAGGAAAAGAATATTCGGTGCCTGCATCAGTATTTTCAATAAATACAGACGGCGGCGTTCCCCTCCGGATAATCTGCCGATAGGAGTATGCTGCATTCTGGAATCAAACAGAAACCGTTCCAGCATCTGTGATGCACTGTAGGTTCCCTCCAGTGTACGGATCTCATTACCGCTGTCCCGGATATAGTCAATCACCTTTTGTGACATATCCATTTCCTCGCAGCCCTGACGAAAGTACGCAAGCTTAACTGTTTCACCAAGCACGACGCTTCCCTGATCCGGTTCTATATCCTTTGCCAGTACATGAAGCAGTGTACTTTTGCCGCAGCCGTTTGGTCCCAGAATACCGATACGATCATTTCTAGTAAGCGTATAGCTCAGATTCTGAAACAATACATGACTCCCATATGCCTTGGAAATCGCATCAATCTCTATCGTTTTCCTGCCAAGACGCGAAGTTATCGTATCCAGCACAACCTGTCCCTGTTCTTTTACAGATTCCATATCATTCAGCTTATGAAATCGTTCGATACGCTCTCTGCTCTTCGTTCCCCTCGCCTGTACGCCCGCACGCATCCATGCCAGCTCCTTGCGAAGAATGCTTTGACGTTTCTTCTCCTGTGCCGCCTGTATGCTTTCTCTCTCTGCCTTTTCCTGCAGATAGGTGGAATAGTTTGCATGATAGGTATACATACTGCCGCGGTCAATTTCCATCATGGTATTGCATACACGCTCAAGAAAATAACGGTCATGCGTCACCATGATCAATGCATGTGCATAGCGGATCAGATAGGCTTCCAGCCATTCGATCATCTCATTATCCAGATGGTTGGTAGGCTCATCCAGAATCAGCAGATCACAGGGCTTCAGCAGCGCTCTTGCAAGGGCAACCCGCTTTCTCTGTCCTCCGCTCAAATGGGATATATTCAAAGAGCTGTCTGAAATCCCCAGCTTTCCCAAGATTGATTTTGCTTCGAATTCCTGTATTTCCTTATCCATAGACAGTATCTGATGAAGAATGGTATCGTCTTCATCAAAGACAGGGTCCTGTGGCAGATAGGATACACGCAATCCGCTTTTTTTCGTGATAGATCCTTCCTCATAGGTTTCCAGACCTGCCAACATACGCAGCAGTGTTGTTTTCCCTGTTCCGTTTACCCCGATCAATGCAATTTTATCCCGGTCCTCGATGGCAAAGCTTACATCGTTGACAATTTCTTTTATGTTCTGGCGTTTGCTCAGATGCTCTACTGATATCAGCATATTCTCACCACTTTCCTGCCTTATTTTATCACATCCGTCAAAAATAAAAAAGGTGAAGTCCCTATCGTATGTAATTTGTTTTATAGTCGTCAAACTAGGCCCACTGACATATAAAAACAGGAAGCAAACAGTACCTGCTCATTTCCTGTCGTGTGCATCTATCAATCCGCATCCTGCAGCACCTTCACATATTTATAAAAGGTGGCCTTTTTCAGTGAGGTCCTTCTGCGATAGGTCTCCAGCGGGATATGGTTCTTCTGACAGTATTCCACCTGTTCCCGGAAAT
>OAUI01000101.1_pt1 | contig 12859 bp, 10 predicted proteins | sample 1501221 | NCBI WGS metagenome assembly OAUI01 (sample SAMEA2580015, study PRJEB22360) | human gut metagenome | biome: human gut; feature: human-associated habitat; material: faeces | place: Denmark | collected 2008/2010 | reverse complement strand
TTTAAGGACGAAATTTTCCGGTGCGGTTTCCAAAGACCCGCCGGTATTGTCCCGCAAATCCAGAATCAGGTTCTCACAGCCATCCTTCTTCAGACTTTCCAAATGGCTTTTAACCTCTTCCCCGCTTGTTTCCGCAAAGGTGTCAAGCTCCAGTATTCCGGTTTTCCCGTTGACACTGCTGTATACGGAATCCTGCACAGTTGCTTTCTTCACCTTGATTTTCTTATGCCTGTTTTCCCGTATGATTTCCAATGTGATTTCATCACTCTTGGAATTGGTGATCAGCGCTTTAACATCGCTTGTTGTCATATTCCTGCATACAGTTCCATCAATGGCATAAATCTGATCTCCCATCAGAAAGCCTGCTCCCTCTGCCGGTGAATTTTTCAGCACCTCATCGATGATAAACGTCGAATCATCCACGCCGTAAAACTGAATGCCGATACCGACAAAGCTTCCTTCCATGGAGCCCGTAAAGCTTTCTGTCTGTTCATTATCCAGATAGCTGGTATGAATATCGCCGCCGGCATCCACCAACCCGCTGATCGCACCGTCAATCAGCTTCTGATTCAGATTTTTCTGATTCTTTCCGAAGTAGAATTTGTCACTCATGATGGAATAGATTTCCTCCAGCTTCTGAAATTCATCTCTGGAGGCTGCCGCAGTCTGATGCAGCGTGGAGTTTAAAAAGAAGCCTCCGAAAAAGCATACGATACATGTGGCAACAATGCACATTCGTCTCTGTCTGCGTTTTTTCTCTGCCTGTATTTCATCCGGCCATTTATGTCTGACCAGTTTATATCTCACAACTTTTTTCTCTGCCATACAAAACACCTCATTGTCCTTTACAGATTTACGTTTATAATCATATCACATTTTATGAACGATGATAACTATTTCGATGAAAGAACATGACAGTTCGTGAAATCTCATTCGCTCATTTTCATAAAGGCGCTCATTTTCATAGACTTTCCTTCAAAGTGAAAACAAGGAAAAGGACTGCCTGAGCAGTACATCCTTCCCAGATTTACATAGAACGCTCCCTTTGGAAAGCTCTGTGTAATCACGGAATGCACACCCGGCAGTCCTTTTTTACGATTATTCTGATAAAGCGGCACTTTCATTGCGTGCCGGTGTCCATATCAGCGCTTCCAGCGCAGATACTTCGTAGTTGAGAAAAAGCTTCCCACAAGTCCGACCAGCATACCGCCCAATAGCAGAATACCGCAAATCTGAAGTGTAAACGGCATAATCGGCTGTAGTGTAAACAGACTGGTTATAATCTGACCGTTCAGCATGTCAAAGAAATACTGATAGCCGAAATAGGTAAAGATACACGGCAGTACAGCGCCCATTAAACCTATGAGCATTCCTTCAATCATAAACGGAACCTTTATGTACCAGTTTGCCGCACCGACATTTCGCATAATGGATATTTCGGCATTTCTCGCATAGATTGTCAGCTTTATGGAATTGGATATCAGGAAGAGTGCCAGCAGTGTCAGCAATCCGACAAAGACGAGTCCTCCGGAGCGAATGGTATTCAATACGGAAATCATTTTGGATACACTGTTTCCTCCGTAAACAGACTGCTTCACAAAGGGCAGCTGTTCAATCTGTGCATTGATGGCTTTGATCTGATTGGCATCCTTCACGGACACAAAGAAGGCATTGCACAGCGGGTTATCCTTACCGCGGTACATTTCAAATTCCTTCCCCTTTTCCTTAATCATCAGCTCCAGCTCATTATCCTTATCGGAAAAGGTCACCCTGCGTACACCGCTGATTTTTTCCAGACCGTCTTTTGCCTCATCAATTTTCTTCTGTGTTTTTACATCCGCCTTTAAAACCACATGAATCTGCAGATCATCCTCGATGGAATTGGTAAACAGAGATACATTTCCTGCAATCATCAGAAATGCGGAAAACAGAATCAGTGTGATGGTAACTGCACTGGATGCCGATAAGGACATGGCGATGTGACGAAAGATACTCAAAAAGGCCGTCTTTATGAATTTCGGGAACGCCTTGAAAAATCTAATCATGCTTCAGGTAGCCCCCCTTCATGATATCCGCAACCACATAGCCCTCCTCCAGACAGATGGTGCGTTTCTTAAAGCGGTCTACGATCGTTGAATCATGGGTAACCATGACAACCGTTGTTTTTTCAACCTCATTGATTTTCTCCAGCAGCTCCATGATTTCCGCAGATTTATCCGGATCAAGATTTCCTGTCGGCTCATCCGCTATCAGCACCTTTGGATGATTGGCAATTGCACGGCCGATTGTCGCCCTTTGCTGCTGTCCTCCTGAAAGCTCATTGGGAAAGGCTTTCGCCTTGTCTTCCAGCGATACCAGCTCCAGCACCTCTCGCACACGACGCCGGATATCCACCTTTTTCATGCCGATGACTTCAAGAGCGAATGCGATATTTTCAAAAATTGTAAGCCTTGGAAGCAGACGGTAGTCCTGAAATACGACCCCGATGTTTCTGCGGTAAACCGGTACACGGGAATGCTTCAGCTTTCCCACATTGATATTTTCCACCATAACCGTGCCGCTGTTTGGGATTTCTTCTCCATCCAGCAGCTTGATCAGTGTAGATTTACCTGAACCGGTCGGTCCGATGATGTACACAAATTCTCCATCATCAATGGCAAGATTGATATCCCGCAGTGCATGTACACCATTCTTATATTCTTTTGATACGTTTTCCATTACGATCATAACATCACTCCTGACTTTTCATAATTACGCTTGAAACGGGCAGCGTTCCTTATAGGTAAGCTTACCCGAAGATATTTTCCGGTTTTTCACGACAAGGGGCACCGCTTACGCCACAGGTTCTGCTTAATGCTCCATTACCCCAGCCGCAGCCCCATGCAAAGTCAGCAGAGGAACGGAATTGTGAGATTGCAGAGGATATACTCATTTTTCCCAGATTGATAACTTCAATGTGACAGTGAGGTCCTGTAGAATTGCCACTGTGTCCGGTTAACGCCAATAACTGCCCCTTCTTTACCTGTGATCCTCCAGATACCGCAAAGCCTTCTCTGGATAAATGAAAGAAACTTATCGCATATGTGGTTCCGCCTGCCTGTGTCAACATTTGAATCGTATTACCACCGCCAGCAGGATAACCAATCCAGTTATTGAGAAATCCACCGTTAGTTGGTGCCGGATTGTCCGCATATAAAATTATGCCATCAGCAGGCGCTACCAAAGATGTACCAATCGAGGTTGCAATATCAAGACCTAAATGCACTCCACCGTCAGGATAATACCAGGTACCGGCAGACACGCTGCCTCCGCGAACCGGCATCATAAGCGCACCATTTCCACTGAAATCCAGCTTTCCTGCGACAGAGGTATTGATATTGATTATATTGTTCTGAATGCTTGCGATATCCACCTGCACCGAACGCATTTTCTCATTCAGTTCAGCTTCCTGCTTACGGTATTCCTCCAGAAGCTTCTTTTTCTGCTTCTGTACCTTTTCTGTTTCTTTCTTATTTTTCTCGTTCTCCGCTTTTTTCGCTTCCACATCAGCCTTCAGCCGGTTTTTCTCGCTTTTCTGATGATCCAGCTCAGCTTTATCCTTCTGCAGCTTTTTAATTTCCACCTGATCACTGTCTGTGATTCTCTGCAGACCATCCACCTTACGAATCATATCAACAAGATCCTTGGAGCCCATAATGACCTCCACATCCATATTGGTGCCGGTCACCGCCTGTTCATCAAGCATGCGATCGGTGATGATCTTATTCCGCTGATCGATATCCTTCTGCTTCTTTTTGATTTCCACATTCAGCTTGGAAATCTGACCTTCAATGGTTCGAATATTGGCTTTATTGATTTCGATATTCTTATCCAGTTTATCAATCAAGGATTGCAGCTGCTTCATAACGGAGGTTATTTCCTCAATATTGCTTTTGATTGCGGATATTTTCTTATCCAGAGAGGATACCTCTCCTTCTAAAGAGCTGCTCAGCCCCGCATAGTATTCCTTAAAGGCCGCACACTGCTGCGCTGCCGCTTCACTTTCCTGAGCAACACTGCATTTGTTCAGCCATGCTTCTTCATTTCCTTCAAAATCTGCTGCATACAGCCAGCTGTTTTTCTGTGACGGTACCAGAAACAGCATTGCCGCCACACAGCCTGTAATCATAAGTTTCTTCATTTTCATCGACGCCACCTCAAATATTTCGTTGCTGCCAGAAAGCTGCCAATAATGCCCACAACAGCTCCACTCAGGAATAGCACCCCTGCAATCTGCAAGGTGAAGGGATATGGCTTCTGCATAACGAACATGCTGCTCATGAATTGCCCGCCAAAGAAATCATAGAGAAAGCCATAACCGAATATCGTCAGAATCACAGGAATCAATGCACCGATCATTCCAATGAGCATACCTTCGAACATGAACGGTGTTTTGATATACCAGTTTCCTGCCCCTACGTTTCGCATAATGGAAATTTCTGTCTGCCTTGTATAAATTGTCATTTTAATAGTATTGGTAATCAGGAATATCGCAAGCACACCCAGTGCCAGTATAAAGACGGCACCTCCGTATCGTATCGTTTCAAAGGTGTCAATCATATCCTGTATGCTTTCTCCGCCATACTGTGCCTTTTCAATACCTTCCATATTGTTTAATGTTTTTGTAATCTGAGGAATATCGGTTGCCTTCTCCACCTCCACGATGAATACATTTGGCATCGGATTGCGTTCCTTGTAGCGTTCAAACACCGAACCGCTTTCCTCAATCAGGATGTTCAGCTCATCCTCTTTGCTGGAGAATTCCACTGTTTTCACACCGGAGATTCCTTTGATCAGCTTTTCCATGTGTTCAATTTCATCCTGCTTCTGCAGGGAATCAATGGATGCATGAATTTTCAGATTTGTTTCCACATGATCCGCAAAGCTGTTCATGTTGGCCGCAAGCACGAGAAACAAAGTCATCAGTGTCAGCGTTACTGCCACAGCAGAGGCACTGGACAATGTCATCGCCATATGACGGCCCAGATTGCGGAGCGCCGTCATGAAATGCTTGGGAAGACTTTGTATAAAACTAATCATGATGTATATATCCGCCTTTCGCGATATCCGCAACGATAAAACCGTCCTCCAGCGCTATCGTGCGTTTTTTGTATGTATTCACGAGTGTGGAGTCATGCGTAACCATTACGATGGTCGTCCCCTCCACCTTGTTGATTTTATCCAGCAGCTCGATGATTTCCATCGATTTCTCAGGGTCAAGGTTTCCTGTCGGCTCATCCGCGATCAGCACCTTGGGATGATTGGCGATGGCCCGGGCGATGGTAGCACGCTACTGCTGTCCTCCGGATAACTGATCCGGGAAGGATTTTGCCTTATCCTGAAGTGATACCAGCTCCAGAATTTCACGTACCCGCCGTCGAATCGTAACCTTATCCAGCGCCAGCACCTCCAGAGCAAATGCAATATTTTCAAAGACTGTCATTTTCGGAAGCAGGCGGAAGTCCTGAAACACGACACCGATATTGCGGCGATAAAAGGGTACACGGGAGTGACGCAGCTTTCCCACGTTGGTTTCCGCAACATATACCTCTCCGCCATCCGGTTTTGAAATTCCCGCATCCGGAAGCTCTTCTCCGTCCAGCAGCTTGATCAGTGTGGACTTTCCACACCCTGTCGGACCGATGATATAAACAAATTCACCTTCATCTATTTCAAGATTGATATCACGCAGTGCGTGAACCCCATTCCTATATGATTTGGATACATTTTTTAAGAGGATCATTTCATCACTCCTTTGGCTAACATTATAACATAAATCGACACCGTTGACAGTGTCTGTCGTATGTAAAATTCTTACAATTTCAAAATGCAGACACAAAAGTTATGATAGATAGAAAACATTACCTGTCAGCCATATAGCATTTTTTGAAAACCGAATGGGATTAAAAACATTAATATACAGCCTCTGCAGTATTCTCTGTCAGATAAGCATACTGATGTTCTATTATGGTACAAAGATCAACGATTAACCAAGCTGAAAAAATATGAACACTCTTGCTTTCATATTTAATGTAATTCAAACCTTATCATTAGCCCTGTTCTTGTTGGACAGTCCTTTCCTATTAGGGTTATACACTGCCTATAAGCGGTATATTCAAATGCCAAGCATATACTTGAAGCAATTTCACAAGTTCTATACCTTATACCCCTGACGTTTTCAGTTCATGAAAGTACAGACACAAAGCTTTCCTTAATTAGCCGCCATATACACATCAGCGCAAACAATACACACTTAAATATTTAAAAGCCCTACCTACCTCTGCCATGTTTTACAGGGTACAAAAATTAAATAAGAGCAAAAACCAGAATACTGGCGTGCTCTTTACGGATACATTACAGCTGTTCCTGATATGTAAAGCCCTCTCCCTGTACCTCATTAACATCACTGACGATAACAAATGCTTCCGGGTCGACCTCAGTTATAATATGATTTAATTCAGAAAACTGCTTCTTGACCACCACCATCATAATCACCGGCTTGCTTGTTCTCGTATAGCCACCCTCAGCATGCAGAATTGTGGCACCGCGGTTGATATTCTGATAGATTACCTGCATCATCTCTTCAAATTTATCAGAGATAATCATAACATTCTTCGCTTCATGAGAACCCATGGTAATCACCTTGTCAATCAACTGTCCGCATACCCAAACGGATACCAGTCCAATCATGGCAGCCTCCACTCCATAAACACTTGCTCCTAAAAGAACAGTCGCACCGTCTATACACATAACCAGCGTAGGCAAAGCGATTTTCGTGTATTTGTTAATTATCAGCGGTGGGATATCCATTCCTCCCGTACTGCCACCTACACGATAAACCAGTCCAATACCGATACCGGTGCATACACCTGCATAGATAGATGCTAGTAATGGATTGCTCGTCACCTGAACATCCGACCACAGCATGCCCAATACGGAGATAAAAAGAGGATAGACAATCGTGGAAACGACGGTTTTCAATGCAAAGCGTTTTCCCAGCAACGCTGCTCCTAGCAGATATAAACCGATTGTTAGACCGTTAATAACAAGACGTGGAGACAGGTTGAAAATCGGCTGCAGAGCAACCGCTATTCCTGCCACCCCTCCGGAAAGAATATCCAGAGGGAGAATAAAGAATGTAACGCCTGCTGCAATAATCAGATTTCCCATGACGATACTGATAATTTCTATGATTTGATCCTTTTTATTATGATTCTGCATATGCTGCACCTCGATTCCTGCTGCCCGCAATTATAACACAGGAAGATATGTAATCCAAGACATTTATAACAGGAATTACTCTGAATATCGATCTTTCAGCTTAACATCAGGACAATTAAAAACAGAACAGGTGTACTGAAATACAATGGATAATATCAATCAGACGTTGTAGAGCTTTTCTGTACCTTGATGTAATGAAAAACCACGAATTTAATCCTGTACTATATGCTGTAAGTAGTATTAAAATATAGAAAACACCTACATAATAGACCCTTATATGTGTAGCTGTTTCATAAAGTTCAAATTTTTTATGTTGCATATAGTATAAAAGGTGAAAACTTACAAAATGCTGGATAGCTCATCATCAAAATATCCATGTCTCTTTTAACGTTCTCTGCTTTTTGCTTCAATAACCTTCAGAAGTCTAGCATCATTTTATCTGATTACTTCAATCAGCTTTTCCTTTCTGCGGCATTCTAATCTGTCTTATCACAATCTGTGATCCTTTGGAGTTTGTCTATTTTATGAATCATAACAAAAAATTCTCAATCTTTGTTGATTTCTACTTCCCATTATATTTAAATCAGAGCCAGTAGTTTTCTGGACGCTCTCTGCATGGTGCGCTGCCGCAGGCGTTCGGTACCTCTGCATTCCACCCTGTTCCAAATGTAAGGTCATTACTACTGTTATAAATATGCAATGCCTCAGACATACTCATATTTCCAACACGAATGATTTCCACATGGCAATGATTCCCCAAACTCCATCCGGAGTCTCCTGAATATCCAAGCACATGCCCCTGTGATACCTTCTGTCCTGGCGTAACTGCAATAGAAGTCATATGATAAAATGGCATTGCGTAGATGGTATTTCCTTTTTTTGTAAGCAGCAATACATTATTTCCACCGCCAATTGGAATACCGCAGTTACTGTAACCATTTCCACAGCCTGAATATGTATGAAGGATGACTCCAGCTGCAGGAGCCTGTACAGGGATATTTATTGTACCTCCTGTAGAGAAGTCCATCCCCATATGACCACCTCCGCCAGGATAATGCCATGTTCCAGATTCATAATGCCATCCATAGGATAGAGGTACCAGAAAAGAATCGTTATTTGAAGTATCATTCGGTTGATTCGGAACCACTGGTTCCTGAGGTGTCTGCGTATCTGGTTTTTTAATATCATTATTGGTATTGTTGTCAGGCTTAGCAGTATCCGGCTTTTTCGGCTTATCAAATTCTTCTGCTATTGCCAGGTCAATTTTAGGAAGTGATGTCTGGGCCATTTGGATCTGACGCTTCTGCGCACTCAGCTTTGACTCTTGCTTATGATAACCGTTCAAAAGTTCCTGCTTCACATTGTTCAGTGTTTCAACCCGCAACTTATCATCCTTTATATTGTTTTGCTGCTCAATTAGAAGCTCTTTTTGCTCTTTCACAATGGCGCGATCCTCGTTGAGTTTTTGCTTTTCCTTGTTCAGTATACTGATTTGTTCGTTTTCATACGTGTTTAATTCACCAACGATTTCCGTGCGACGCAAAAGATCAACAAAACTTGATGATCCCATAAGGAAATCGATATAGTAATTGCTTCCGGTGTAAGCCTGCATTTCAATCAGACGTTCGCGCATCTGTTGATCACGTTCTTTGATATCGTTTTCCTTCTCACTGATTTTAGCATTCATATCCTCAATGGAATTTTGCATAGTTTCAATATTCAACTGAACTTTATGTATCTGTTTATCATACTGCTCTATTTTTTCATTATTCTCTTTAATGAGAGGAGCAATTTTATCAATATTCCCTTTCACTTTGCTAATCTGATTTTTTATTTCTTTGATTTCATTATCTAGGTTATTCGATTTGTTCTGTAAATATTGTTTATACTGTCTGCATAATCCTTGTGTTTCAGAATTTTTGATCACTTCACATTTTGCATTCATTTCATCTTCTTTACCTTCAAAGTTTTCTGCATACATGAAATCGTGATTACTGATAAATAGGATACCTGCAGCGAACAATGCTAAAATAAAGCCTTTTTGTTTATGTAGCATAGCTGTTTAACCATTCCCTTTCGTATAATCATAGTAATTTTATATTACTAACTGAAAAATACGTACATCATTGTGGTTCTTTCTTATTTTAGGGTGTTTGCAAAAGGGAGAATTCAAATACTATTGATAAATTACAATAGTATTGAATTCTCCTTTATTTGAATTTGCCCGCATTTGAGTAAGAACCGTCATTATAATGCAGCATTTTTCAATGCTATTTTAAAAGTTCTTAATCATTAATTACAACTACCATTTTTATTATTTGGATTATGTTCATACAGAGGTCCAGCATTTACCCAAACATACACATCTTTTCCCCATTTATCCTTGAACTTTAATTTCACAGTATTCGCTGATGCATTATTTGCATATACATAAAATCCTAAGTTATGAATTTGCGCAAACTTGCCATCTGGATGAAAATACTCTCCAACACGTAGTATTTGATCTAAACTGCCAGTACCGCCAACAGAATTTTGATACACCTCAGTCAAAGACCAAGCAGGTAACCAAGCTTTCAATTTATTATTATAAATCAAATCCTTTGCTGCATCTACTTTATCGACTCTGTATGAAGTCATTCCACTATTTCGCGGTGAAAACTGTGCATACTCACCAGGTTGAAGTATGTCATCGCAAGGATTCATTACCGCTCTACCATCTGGATTTTCAGTAGTCGCTGCTGTCACATTGATTCCTAACATAGGCATTGCAAGCATCATCATTAAAACCATTTTACCAATTTTTTTCATTATTTCTTCCTCCTATAAATGGTTAACTATATTATATTACAATTTATGGTTAATTACAAGCAGAATAGTTTTGAACTAAATATATTCAAGTGGTGTATAACAATAATTAAGTGTTCTTCTTATTATTTGATAACGCTTATCTTTTTACTTTGCACATAGTTTTTAATATTTTTGTATAATTACTCTACCATATACTAATCGTTTGTATCATTAAGAAAAATGTTGTTACTATTTACAGCAAGTTAAAGGCTATGTGATTTTCAAAAGAGATTAGAAGGACATAGCTGCACAGCTTATGAACATTATTGCATTATCGAATACATTAGGTTCCTTTTGCCACAGACTGAACCAAGTTATGCGATTCACATAACATATAACAAAAAAAGCTGGAATTCAAAAGTAGTGATTCATACCTCTGAAATTCAGCTTTTAATACAGTGCTTCCTGATGATGGAAAGCAGATAATCTTGTTTTTATCAGTATCCGCCCTTGCCTGTCGCTCCTTCTTCTACCTGCCCATATGTCTTGAAGCTTTCGATCACGACATCAATTTCCTCTTTACTCAGGACCGCCGGTTTTCCAACACACATGGTACGCCATTGAATTTCCGCAACCCATTCCACGTTTTCCGCAACGTTGAAGGCTTTTGATAAAGAGGGGCCACAGGCCACCATACCATGATTTGCCAGCAGCATCGCCAGTCCTTCCCCCGTTGCTTCACTCACCTTTTCCGCCAGCGCCTCCGTGCCGTAGGTTGCATAATCAGCACAGGGTACACAAGATGTTTGCGCTCCAGCAAGCAGATAATGTACGGCTTCAATCGGCTGCTTCAAACATGCAAAGGTTGTGCAGTAGGTAGAATGTGCATGCACCACACCTCGCGCATCCGGATGAAGCTTATAAATTGTCGCATGCAGTGCATGCTCACTGGATGGCTTCCGGCTTCCCTCTATAAGGTTTCCATTCAAATCCAGTATGACAATATCCTCGGCAGCGGTTTCAAAATAATCCAATCCGGATGGTGAAATCGCCATATAACCACACACAGGATCATAGGCGCTGATATTGCCTGATGTTCCTTTCGACAAACCGGCAGAGCTCATTTTCTTCCCGTAATCTACAATTTCCTGTCGTTCTTTTTCCATTAACATACTTCGTTTTCCTCCTTATACCGTCGTATTCACTCTATCTCGATTTGTTTTCCATATTTCATAATACTCCTGTATGAGCGATCCCTTTTGCGGTTTATAGATTTTGTATGATCGCTCATTTGTGTCTGTATGAATATTCCAATAAGAATTGCATACAGCTACACAGCCCATAATAGATGCCTGATGGAAATGATCCGGCAGTACCAGAGCCTTCTGCGTCAGATCGCTGAGATGCTGACACAGCATATCCGATTGAAAACCGCCACCGCAGCCCAGAATCTTATCATGCTGTATCGGCAGCATCTGCAGCAGCTGTCGATACTGATAAGAAATAGAGCAGGCGATATCTCCCACCAGCGCCCATGCTAAATCTATTCGATGCAAATCGGCGCGGAATGGCGGGCGCATGAAGAAGCCGCCGTTTTTATAGCCGCAGGCGTGTTCAAAATCCAGAGAGGAAAAGGATGCGGTGCATTTTATGCTGGTTACTTCCTTCAAAGCTGCCTCCAGATCCTCATAGCTCACACCGTCAAAGAGCAGATTTCGTATGCGCTGATAGTTCAATCCTGTTACACCAGGATTTGTTTCCATCTGATACATGCTTCCCTTTAACCAGGAATACGTCCAGCAGCGCTCCTGCGGATCACAGTATCGTTCTGTTCTCAGCGTCACCACCGGAGACGTTGTTCCTGATACAACAGCAATATCCCCTTCCTGCATACCGGCTCCCAGCACTGCCACCTGCGTATCTGCCCCACCTACAAGAAAGGGAATGTCATAGGCGATTTTAAGCTGCTCCTTCATATCCTCCTTGACAAGCCCCAGAAGAGAGCCGGCATGCAGCAGGGGCGGCATCGTAAGCTGCTCCAGCTTGAACCGCTTGATCAGCTCTTCGCTCCATTGCTGCGTACCGATATCATACAGCTGTGTTTCACAAGCCTGCGAAGGCTCGATGGCGAGCTTTCCACATAAAACATAGCCAATCCATTCGCTCAGGCTTGTAAAGGTTTGTACCTGATCGAAAATTTCTTTTCTGCGCTTTGATAGGCCCATAAGCTTAGCAGCAGGAAAATCCTCCGTAACCCAGCGCCCCGTTTTCTCATAGATCCCATCCTTCTGTATCTCTGCCATCCACGCTCTTCCCCGGTTATCAATATTGGGAAGTCCATAGAAGTCTTCCTGTTTCCGGTTGATGAGGACAATACTTTCTCTGGCACCGGAGGAGGATATGGCATCGATCGTGATATTTGGATACATATGAATGATTTCCCGACAAAGTCCTAAGATGTTGCGCTTCCAAAACGAAGGATCAAAATACTGCGCATCCTCATATGCCTCATCAATATAATAGATATTTTCAAAGGTTTTCACGCAAATCAATGCGCCATCCTCACGAACCAGAGCAACTCTTGAATTACCGGTTCCTATATCCACGATCATATAATGCTTCATAACGGCATCTTCAGGGAGTGATAATTGTATACGATACGCTCCAGCTGCTCCTGCTTTTTCCAGGCCTTTAAGCGCTCTGTGATGATATCCGACTGATGGTCTGTAACTTCATAGGTGGCTCCACAGATATGCGGTGTTAAAAGGACATTGTCATTTTCTATGATTTTCAAGTCATCCGGTAATGGCGG
>OAUI01000092.1_pt1 | contig 14142 bp, 17 predicted proteins | sample 1501221 | NCBI WGS metagenome assembly OAUI01 (sample SAMEA2580015, study PRJEB22360) | human gut metagenome | biome: human gut; feature: human-associated habitat; material: faeces | place: Denmark | collected 2008/2010 | reverse complement strand
GAATAAAAAGCCTCCCACCGCACGTCCACGCCCTGCCGGCCCTCCGCCGACAACGATAACATCATATTTCATTCCTGTTCACCTCCAGCTGCTTTTGTTTCCCCTGTAATCAGAATCATACCTTCCCGATCCAGCGGTACATCCTTCAAATTCTTTTTCAGCTCTCTTGCGATAATTTCCTGAACACGAGGGCCGCAGAAGCCACCCTGACAGCGTCCCATCCCCGCATTGCAGCGGCGTTTTACAGCATCAATGGATACAGCCGGAATCGGACGATGCACGGCATCAATGATTTCTCCCTCTGTCACTGTTTCACAGCGGCAGATGATTTTCCCATACTCAGGATGCTCCTTGATCAGCGCCGTGCGCTCCTCATGATTCATTTCACGGAACCGCACAACACTTCTCGTATCCATGCATGCTTCCTTTTTTGTCAGAGGCAGACCGGATTCCCTCATCATTTCAATAACGTCCAGCGCAATGACAGGGGCAGATGATAAACCCGGAGATGCCATCCCTGCGATATTGTAGAACAGACGGTTTTCGGGATCTTCATATACAAAGAAATCGTCCTCCTTCGTTCTTGCACGAACACCTGCAAAGTTACGAATGGATTCACGAAAATTGATATCCGGAATGGACTTCAATGCGGTATTACGCACATAGCTTAAGCCCTCCGCGGTTGTGGATACATCCTCCCTGGAGGTTGGCTGTGAATCCGGTCCGACAATCAGATTACCATGCACTGTCGGGGCAACCAGAACACCCTTTCCGTTTTCATTTGGACACTGGAAGATGACATGGCTGACAAGATTTCCCTGACTCTTGTCCAGCAGATAGTATTCTCCCTTATTCGGCTCTATCTTAAAGGTGGCGTCATTCACCATTTCATTAACCTCATCCGCAAACACACCTGCCGCATTGCATACGCAAACCGCATCAATAACACCCTGATTGGTTTCAACGGAATACCCTGTATCCGTTTTCTCTATATTTTTTACTTCCGTGTTCAGCTTTACCTCAACACCGTTTTCTACCGCAACCTCTGCCAGTGCCAGTGCCAGCTCCCATGGACTGACGATTCCGACATTTGGTGAATACAGTGCAGCTCTCGCCTCCTGAGATACATGAGGTTCTTCCCTATGCAAACGCTCCTTATCCCAGATTTCCATGTCCTTTACACCGTTCTGGATGCCACGGTTTTTCAGCTCTTCAAGCGTTCTTTCATCCGCTTCGGAAAATGCCATAATCAGTGCACCAATCTGTTTGTATGGAATATCAAGCTTTCCGCACAGCTCCTTGATATATGCATTTCCTGCGACATTGTATTTCGCCATCTTCGAACCCGGCAGCGGATCATAGCCGCCGTGAATGATGGCGCTGTTCGCCTTTGTCGTCCCTACCGATACATCATTCTCCTTTTCGATCAGTACCGCCTTGATCTGATATTTCCCAAGCTCATATGCAAGAGAACAGCCGGCAATTCCTGCTCCGATAATTGCTACATCATACATTCCACCAACCTCCTGTAAGCCTTTTCAGACTTCCTTAACCACCTTAAATTTACTCCATAAAACACAGACTGTCAAACCCCTGTATCCCTTTAAACAAAGGCTTTCTACAGCTTTTTTATCAATCACAGCGCTTTGATTAACACCCTCCTCTTTCTTCTCCCTCTGTAACTGGTCCCCCCTGGTCGAATTCCTGTGCATGACTGCTTGCTTTTCCTGTTAATCAAATATATAATATTAGTAATCATTTGATAATCTGATTATTAATCTGCTGTTAATCAAAATAAATCATAATTTTTAAAGGAGATGTCCCATGGGAAAAAGAAATAAGGTAACAACACGCGATATTGCAGAATATACAGGTGTTTCGCAATCCAGTGTTTCCATGATACTCAGCAACAAACAGAATGTATCCTTTTCTGATGAAACCAGAGAGCTGGTGCTTTCTGCCGCAAAAAAGCTGGGATATCAAAAGCCGGTAAAAAAACAGCTGAACGCCTCCAGTAAGATGGATAAAACCATCGTTGTTCTGACTCCGCTGTTATCAAACGGCTATTACGCCACACTGGTGCATTCCATTACGGAGCAGGCAGGTGAGTATGGCTATTCGGTTTTCACGGTAACGACCATGCGGGATGCTGCACAGGAAGAGTTTTATTTTGATATGCTCGCAGGACTGCAGCTGGCGGGAGCCATCTGTCTGTATCCTCCAACGCGAATTACCAAAGCCAATGCACTGGCAAAGCAGATCCCCGTTGTATCCATCGGTGACAAGCCGGAAGGCTGTACCTTTGATTCCGTTGAGCTGGATGGCAGAAAAACCGGATATCTTATGGGAGAATATCTGGTGGGACTCGGGCATACGCACATCACCTTTGTCTCCACCCCCATCAAAGCAAAGGAAATATCCAGGCTACATCGTCTGGAAGGATTAAAAGCAGCATTTGAGGAGCATGGACAAAGCCAGGATAATATTCTTGTAAAAACGCCTTCCATTGCCACCTACAGGCAATATCCATCGGAATCCTCCGAGTATATGGCCGGCTTTGATCTGGCTCTGGAAGCATTAAAGGAGCATACACCGTCAACTGCCTTTGTAGGAAACAATGATATGACTGCCTTTGGTGTCATGGCCGCTCTCACGCAGCAGGGATATCGGATACCGCAGGATTACTCTGTCGCAGGCTTTGATAACATCCATCTTTCCTCTATGCCGAATATTTCTCTAACAAGCGTTGAACATGCCTCCATCCTCAAAGGGAAGGAAGCCGTTGACATGATCTATAAGAAAAATAACAAGGACACCCGCAGCAGGGGACATAAATATATCCTGCGGCTGGAATATGAGCCGGAGCTGATAATTCGTAAATCGACAGGCAAATGCCGTAACCGAAGCAGGTGAACCTGTGAATGATCATGAATAGGGAGACAATATAAGATGAGATACAGCAAAAGACGACTGTACAGCTGCCTTAATAACAGCAGATGTCTGTCGCCTTTTTAGTCATGATGCTTGTGTTTTAATTGAACGAAAAATGAAAAAGAGCATAACAATTTCTATTATGCCCTGCAGCTTTCAAAAAACCGCACGGCATCTATGAAAGACATAAAAATCCTCTGTTCCTCTTCCAGCTTCCGAAAAGAAGCAGAAGCTATATAGGAAAAGCTGCTGTATCAAAGGGTGCCTCTATAGGACTACAGAGGCTTTTCCGTTTTGAAACCTTGCACGGCATCAGGCCTTTACGATTTTTTTCTTTAGCTTTTTTGCGGCCTCATCCAGCGTACTGCTGGATTCGATTGCCTCCAGAATCGCAGTTTCCTCCATCGTCTTTTCCCATTTTTTCAGTATATTTTTCATGACAGTAACCTTATCTTTCTGTTCCAGATCATGGAATACAAATACCTCATCAAACAGTGCCGTAAAGGAAGCGCCAAGACTGCGCTTCACCTGCAGCGGATCACTGGTTTCCTGAAACTTCAGCGCACTCACACTGGAACAAGGAAAATCCCCGCTCATAATCATTATACTGTGGCGCAGATCAATTTTCTGTATGTCACGCTCCAGATAACCGCGTTCAATGCCCTGCTTTAAAAACTGCAGCATTGCTTCATTTGCCATATGCAGGTTGGTTACATTCACTATGGTATAGGGATTTCTGCGCAGCTTGGACAGGTTATGATCCAGATTGTGCTCCAATGCCGCCATATCCAGCTCCACCATATCCTCCTGATTGAAATACAGGCGGTTAAACTGATGAATCAGCGTCTTTTTTCCAACGCCCTGATTCCCCAGAAAGAGCCATACACCAAGGGGCCGTTCACTGATGATTCCCTGTTCGATCCACTCCAACTGCCCCATCAGCTTGCGGATAACCTCCTTTTGCGCAACCATGGTCGTTTCCAGATGCTTTTTCAGCTCCTGCAGACGGTTACGGGAAGCCAGCGGAATATCCGTCAGCTTTTCTATGACATCCCGTACCATGTCCTCACTGACACTGCGCTCACTCTGCCGTTTAGCACCGACACAGGCCAGATCCAGCACATCGATCGCCTTATCCGGAAACTTCCTCTGCGGCATGTAATATGCACAGTATTTCACGATTTGTTCCAGAACCTTCTCCTGAATCTTTACATTATGAAAATCCTCGTATTCCTTCTTCTTTGCCTTTAGCATCTTAATGGTGTCCTCAACATCCGGCTCCCGTATGGTAATGATCTGAAAGCGGCGCTCCAGCGCACGATCCTTTTCAATATACATTTCATATTCCTCGATGGTGGTTGCCCCGATACATTTGATAACACCTCTTGCCAGATACGGCTTCAGCACACTGGAAACATCAATTGAACCCTCGGATTTTCCGGCACCGATCATCAGATGGATTTCATCAATAAATAAAATAACATTGGGATACTTCTCCAGCAGACGGATGATATTCTGCAGCTTTTCCTCAAAATCACCGCGGTACTTGGTGCCTGCCACAAGTGAATTCAAATGCAGCTCATAAATACAGGCATCCTTCAGCGAAGGAACCAGATTCTGCTGAATCATACCGGCCAGCTTTTCCACCAGAGCGGTCTTTCCGACACCGGGCTCACCAATCAGCAGCGGATTTGCCTTATCCTTGCGCGACAGTACGGAAATCATAAAATTCAGCTCCGCATCCCTTCCCACGATATCCTGATTCGCTCCGCACATATTCAGATTGCGAAGCTCACTGATTTTATCCAGCTCGCTCATACTGCCATGCTCCATCTGCAGCAACACCACCTCTTCATCCACATCATAGCGATGCAGTATCTCCGTTGCCACACAGCTGTTTGTCTGCAGCAGTGCCAGTGTCAGGGAATCCACATCCATCATTGTATTTTGTTTTCTGGAAGACAGTGACATTCCGCGCTCCAGGATATCATCCACGACCTGTGTAATCTGCAGCTCCTCCACATCCTGATCCTTCAGTCCAAAAAGAACCATTAAATCCTCCTTGAGCTGAAAATAATATACACCCTGTGCACATAACAGCCGTGACAGCGGTGTTGCGGTATCCTTTAATATCGCAAGCAATAGATGCTCGCTTCCGACATAATTGTTGCCCATCTCTCTGGCTTCCTCTCTTGCTGTATCCAGAATTGCGGAAACCTGTGTATTTAAACGATACTTCATATCTTCACCATCCTCGTCATTCTATAGCATATGAACTTCATACGCTGCTTTTGTTAGTATAACCAGTTTATTTCACAATATTTCACGTTCCGAAGCAGAAGCTCTACAAAACGTTCGACGAATACAGACAGGAAAACAAAGGAAATCATATAGTAAAGAGGAAGGAGGTGTCAAAGCATGGCAAAACGTGTCCGTTCCAGTCCGCGAACATCCTCGGTAATTCTTTCTGTCAGCATCATCAGTGTTTCAATTATCGGCGGCATCGTACTGTTTCCGATTTTGGGAATCGGCAGTATTCTGCTGGTGGCAGTCGTTATATTCCTGCTGAGCCGCAATCAGAATCCACGGTGCTGATTAGCTTTGCTTATGAACGCGTGCATGAGTTGTAAGGAAGCTGTTTTGTATAGCGCATGATCTGTGTTGTTTAAAAAGGGCAGGCTCTCGCCTGTCCCTTATGCTTCTCTTAGCAGATACACCTGGTGATCCTGGTCATAAAAGCTGAACATCCTTCCGTAGGGGTACTTCTGAATGTCATCCACAATGACACCGTTGCTTAGTAAACGGCGATGCTCCTCTTCAATGTCCGCACAGGTAAACATAACAGACGGATGTGCTGTAGATACCTGCGGATTGGCTTTTTCCATACGGGAGCGTTCAAACAGGACAATCGTTGTCTGTGCATGATAATCCGGTGCTGTTTCCAGCCATGTCATGCCGGGTCCCATCAGCTGTTCCTCACGGATGACAAAGCCCATATTCTCTGTCCAAAACTTTTTTGCTTCTGCACTGTTTTTTACATACACGGTTATTTTTGCTATATTGGAAATCATGGTTATCCCTCCGCTGTTAGTATGCACACACTTCTTTTTCTCCATACGGTCTATGGCTTTGTACTCTCCAAAAACCAGCGTGTGCGTTCAAAATACAAATCCCGCTTCTGTCCCTGAATCACGCATTCATAGCAAAGACCGCAGCCACCTACTGAGGAGGCTTTATTGCGAATTTGCAGCACCCTGTCAATTTCATACTTTATTCCGTTGTCCCAAAGCACTGCAACCGGCTTTAATACTTCATTCTTTCCCATAACAGTCAGCACATCCACATATTTCTTATATAAGCGCTGTCTTGGCTCATGCAGCTTCTGCATAGGCTACCTCAAAAGAAACCGACCGGATGCACGACATGATCCTCTTTGGGATTGAAATCCGTCAGATGTCTGTCCTTCAGCAGAGAGCAGCGCTGTATTTTGGAAAACCCGAAGCGATCCCGTATGGCATCCATTGTTTCCTCCAGCATCCGCTGCCGGTGCCGCTCCTCCTCACTGACAAACAGATTCAGCTGTGTCATCCCGCTATCCTTTTCAATTCCGCCAAGCGTTACCCCTATCGTGCGAAGCGGTGTGGAAAAATCATAGTTTTCTTCCAGTAAAGACAGTACCACCGGCATGATTTCAGCAGCGATATTGGTTGCCTGCGCCAGCTTTCTCTGCCTGCTGAACCACGTGAGCTCTGTGCTTCGCAGCGTAACCGAAATCACATTGCCTCGAAGTCCCTGCTCCCGAAGACGGGAGGCAACGGATTCCGCAAGTACATAATACACGATTTTCGCATCCTCAAAGCTCTTGATATCCTTAGGTGCAGTAATAGCATTTCCCACTGATTTCACCTGTTCCTGATGCGAGGATAGAGCAACCTCGGATACATCCTCTCCGTTCGCAAACCACCAGATCAGCTCTCCCACCTTTCCAAAGCGATCCTTCATCCATCCCTGAGGAAGCTGTGCCAGCTGTCCGATTGTTTCAATGGAATAGTGTGCCAGCTTATGCTTCGTCGCTCTTCCCACGTAAAACAAATCCTGTACCGGCAGGGGCCAGATTCTCTCACGATAATTTTCTCTTGTAATCTCCACCAGGCCTTTGTGTTTGTCCATATCAGATCCGATCTTCGCAAAAATCTTATTATAGCTGACGCCCATGGATACCGTCATTCCCAGCTCATGCTCAACACGGTTCTGAATTTTTCTCGCAATGCTCATCCCGCTGCCAAACAATGCGGTTGATTCACTCAAATCTATCCAGGCCTCATCCAATCCGAAGGACTCCACCTTATCCGTATATTCGCGATAAATATCCTTAACCCTTTCTGTATAATACATATACTCCTCATAATCCGGCTTCAGAATACGCAGCTGCGGACACTTTGCCAGTGCTTCCCGCAGAGATTCCCCGGTTTTAATGTGAAACGCCTTGGCCTTATCATTCTTTGCCAAGATAATTCCATGGCGTTCTTCTTCGTTTCCGCCGACTGCCATCGGGACATCCCGCAGCCCGGGATATTTCATTTCCTCAATCTGCGCATAGCAGTGATTGATGTCACTGTGTACAATAATACGGTCTTTTTTCTGCATAGGACTCACCTCACAAAACTATTATATGCATTTTGTTCCGTTTTTCAACAAATAATGGAACGTTACCAGAAATTGGCAGCTGATAAATACCGTTTTCATATAAATTTTGGATTTTTATGTTATACTATATACGGGAGGACATCTTCATGAAATTAAGTGAGCTATTAACCTACTATCGGCATCGGGACAGCCTCAGTCTGGAAAGTGTCGGGGATTTTGTCGGTGTATCAAAATCAACTGTGAAGCGCTGGGAGTCCGGAGAATCCAGCAATGTTCCACAAGCCCGGTTAGACAGACTTTCCGAGCTGTTTGGAATTGATGTACCGGCATGTCTGCAGGGACATGTTAAACCGATTCTTGGCTATGTGAAGGCCGGCTACGATCTGTTTGCGAATGAGAATCTGCTGGGATATGAAGAGGTGAGCGCAAGAGAAGCCGCACAGGGAGATTATTATCTTCGTGTACAGGGAGATTCCATGACTGGCTCCCGTATTTATGACGGTGACCTGGTGTATGTAAAAAGCTGCAGTGATGTGGAAAACGGAGACATAGCAGTTGTTTTGTTGAATCACAGCGAAGTAACTATCAAGAAAATATTAAAAAAGGAGCATACTGTTATTTTAATGGCAACAAATCCGGTAGTAGAACCAAGGGTTTTCACACAGGAGGAAATCGAAGAAGGACAACTTAAGATCATAGGTAAAGTCCTGCATTCGAAGATACGGTTCTAAAAAATCATTGTAAAAATTTGGAAATTATGTCATACTAGTGGAGTAGGTTTGTATATAATATCATACTATATGAGATGGATGCTTTTGCCCCGAAAACATCTATTTTTTTTATTTTATCAGGTAAAAATTAACCAAATGTGCAAGAAATGTATATATACATAAAAGTATAGATTTTAACACAGAAGGAGGAATTGGATTGAAAACAGATGAAATGCTGGAATATATACAGCTACATTGTAATTTGAATTATATATCCGATATACGAAATCCAATCTATCTGAAAGAATGTCTTGCTTTTCTTAACGAAATTGACAATGATGCATTTACCATACAGCAATGGCGGTATCTTTGTGAATATATCACCGGACAGGAATGCAGTTCCTCTGCTATTGATGCTATTCGAAAAATAATCAATTCCTTCTCTCACCGTGTATAAACATACAGAAAATGGCAATCCTCTAGCTACAGGAGGTCATCGTCATGTACGCAATTCGCAGTAAAAAAACAAACCGATGGTTTCACGGTATCAATGCACAGGCAGGTGCAGGAAGCTCCCTGCGCATTCAGATGGATGATATGCTGCCGGCACTGTTCCGCACCAAGGAAATGGCCAGAGTGGAGCTGCTGCTCAATCATCTCTCAACCCAGTCCTATGAAATTCTGGAAGTGAATCTGCAGGTTCTGGAGCATGTATCCTGACAGGAAATTCGCAGCAAGCGGATTTCTTTTTTCTTTCGCTTATGGTAAGCTATAAGAAGAATACAGAAGAGGTGAACAATCATGTATCGTATTATGATTATTGAAGATAACGAAAAAATTAGAAACGAGCTTTGTGATTTTCTTGGTAAAAACGGCTATGAAGCTCTGGGGCCGGATGATTTTGAGCATACCCTGGATATCATTCATAAGGAGCAGCCGGATCTGCTTTTACTGGATTTGAATCTTCCAGTTGTGGATGGTCATTTTATCTGTCGGGAGGTGCGCAAAAGCAGTGATATGCCTATTATTATTGTGACAAGCAGAGATTCCGATATGGATGAGCTGATCAGTTTGAACCTGGGGGCTGATGACTTTGTGACCAAGCCCTACAATCTGCAGATTCTGCTTGCCCGCATCGCCCGGGTGCTGCAGCGCACCTATGAGCATGCCAGCAGCAATATACTGACCATTCATGATATTGCACTGGATATATCGAAAAGTACATTAACCTGGAAGGGAAACAGCATTGATCTGACCAAGAACGAATTACGGATCATGCATTGTCTGTTTCAAAATAAAAACAAGATCGTTTCCCGCAACGAGCTGATGCAGCATATGTGGGACTGTGATCTGTTTGTCGATGACAATACCCTGACCGTCAATATCAACCGGCTGCGGAAAAAGCTGGAGTATCTGCGGCTGGATGATCTGATTCAGACAAAGCGCGGTATGGGATACATCATATATGAGGACTAATGAATTTATTCGGGAAAAGCTGTATCTGATTATGATTTCCTTTCTGACAAGTATTATCACGATTCTGTTTCTATATGCCATTCAGGTTAACGGACAGGTCATTCTCATCATCTCCCTGCTGCAATGGGGGATGGTGCTTGCCTGTCTGATCATTGAATATCTGCGGCGTTCCACCTATTATCACCGCCTGGAACAGACATTGGACGGCCTGGATCAGAAATACCTGTTGACAGAAATCATTGATGAGCCGCTGTTTATGGACGGCAAAATTCTATATGAAACCCTGCGCATTGTGGATAAATCCATGGCAGATAATGTGAACCGCTATCGGATATCACAGAATGAGTACAAGGATTATATTGAAATGTGGGTTCATGAAATCAAAACACCGCTTGCTGCCAGCAAGCTGATTATCTCCAACAATCCCAGTGAAGTGACACTGAGTCTGCAGGAGGAAATTGAAAAGGTTGAGGGCTTTGTGGAACAGGCACTCTTTTATGCGCGCAGTACGAATCCTGAAAAGGATTATATTATCAAGGAGCTTTCCCTGCAGGAATGTGTATCAAAGGTCATTCGCAAGCATTCCAAGAGCTTTATTTATCAGAAAATAAAAATTCAGCTGGATGATCTGGAGTTGTCCGTTTACAGTGACAGCAAATGGCTGGAATTCATCCTCGACCAGATTATTTCCAATGCCCTGAAATATACGCCGAAGGAAGTTGGAACCATTCATATATGGACCACATCCACTGATAATATGATTTCTCTTCATATTCAGGACAACGGAAGCGGTATATCCTCCAGCGAGCTGGGCAGAATCTTTGAAAAGGGATTCACGGGAACCAATGGCAAATTGAATGAAAAAGCGACTGGCATGGGCCTGTATTTATGCAAAACACTTTGTAATAAGCTGTATCTGGGAATTCGTGCGGAAAGTGTACAGGGACAGGGAACGACAATTATCCTTGATTTCCCGATTTCCAAGCTTATGCTTCTGAAATAAAAAGACTGTATGCATTGCTCTTATTGTTGTTGATGCTGTTGAGCAGGGAATCCTCCCTGCTTTTCTTACGAAGAAGCTTACAAGTTTGTAAGTATAATGTAATCGTTATCCATGGCGCATATACCACAGCTCCTGTACAATACAGGTATACAGGAGGTGATCCCATGAAACGGATATGGGCCTATGCATTTGAAATCGGAATTGTGATGATGGGGATTCTGCTTGTCATCAATCTACTCTTTCCAACCTTTCTCAGTGAAGGAATATACAGCTGTATGCTGATTCTGTTTCTGGTAAGCGTCCTGCTACTGAAGCTGTCCAATATCAGTGAACGTATGAAAGATAAAACAAACAGAGGAGGAATTTTATGAAAACCATATTAACTGTAGAAAATATTGAAAAGTATTACGGAAACCGAAGCAATATCACAAAGGCTGTTGACAATATCAGCTTTTCTGTAGATGAAGGTGAATTCATCGGTGTTATGGGACCCAGCGGTTCCGGTAAGACAACCCTGCTGAATTGCATTTCCACCATTGATACTGTCACAAGCGGTCATATTTATATCAATGGCAAGGATATCACACAGCTGAAGAAAAATGATTTAAGCAGCTTCCGTCGGAAGGAGCTGGGTTTTATTTTCCAGGATTTTAACCTGCTCGATACTTTGACTGCCTATGAAAACATTGCACTTGCCCTTACGATTCAAAAGGTAAAGCCGGCACAGATCGGAAAACGCATCGAAAGTGTAGCAAAGAAGCTGGACATAACGGATGTATTGCAGAAATATCCTTATCAGATGTCCGGTGGTCAGAAGCAGCGTGTAGCGTCAGCGAGGGCATTGATTACAAACCCGAGCCTGATACTGGCGGATGAGCCGACCGGAGCACTGGATTCCAAATCCAGCCGCATGCTGCTGGACTCCATGGAACGTTTGAATATTGAATACAATGCAACGATTATGATGGTTACACATGATGCCTTCACTGCATCCTATGCACACCGTATCCTGTTTATAAAGGATGGTAAAATATTTAATGAGATTATCCGTGGTGAAAGCTCCCGTAAGGATTTCTTCAACCAGATCATGGAGGTTGTGACCCTGCTGGGAGGTGACACGAGCAATGTACTTTAAGCTGGCCTTGCGCAATGTCAAGAAGAGCTTCAAGGACTTCCTTGTTTACTTCCTGACATTGACCTTCTCCGTATGCCTATTTTATACGTTTAACTCCTTTCAGTCTCAACAGGCTGTCATGAAGCTGAATGAGTCGCAGCTTATGATTGTAGACCAGCTGACGCTGCTCATGCGCCTGGTTTCAATCTTTGTAGCAGTAGTTCTTGCATTTTTAATTTTATATGCAAATAACTTTCTGATTCGGAGACGAAAAAAAGAGCTTGGACTTTATACAATGCTGGGAATGCCAAGAGGGAAAATTTCCAGAGTTCTGGTATATGAGACTCTGACCATCGGTATCATCTCTCTCCTATCCGGAATGGTTCTTGGATTGATCGTCTCACAGGTGCTGACTGCCGTGACGGCAAATTTGTTTGCTGTACCACTAGATTATCACTTCGTCTTCTCCCCTTCAGCAACGATCATGACCGTATTCTCCTTCTCTATGATCTTCTTTATCACGATGATATTCAACACTATGGTCTTGAACCGCTATAAGCTGATTGACCTGCTGAATGCAGACCGAAGAAATGATGAATTGAAAATCAAGAAGGTCTGGATGTCATTGCTGCTATTTCTAATATCCATTGCATGTCTGGGCTGGGCTTACCATCAGGCACTTGATAATGGCATCATGGCATTTAATTCCCTTGGAATCATTATACTCGTTGGAAGCATCGGTACTGTACTATTCTTTCTATCTCTGGCTGGCTTCCTGCTTACCGTTGTAAAATCAAGCAAGGGTATTTATTTTAAAAATCTGAATTGCTTCATTCTGCGGCAGATTAATTCCAACATCAATACCAACTTCATCTCAATGAGCATTGTGTGTATTATGCTGCTATTAAGTATTGGTGCATTATCCACCGGGTTAAGCTTGAATAACACAATGAATAAATCTATTAAAAATAATACTCCGTATGATTATACAATCGTTGCGGAATATGGTTACTATCAGAATGGTACAAAAAAGAACGATGGAGACCTTCTTCTTCAGGATGCAATACCACGCTTACAGATTGATCCTTCCTATATTAAATCACAAAGCATCCTGACTACCTACACATCAGAATTAAAGGTTAATGATAAAAACCTCATGGACCATATATCGGACAAGACAAGCCGTCTGTTGCTAGAGGATAATGGTAAGGAATCCGTAATTGCAGTACCGCTGTCTTCATATAACACTGTTAGAAAGCGCCTTGGCTACGAACCTGTTAAGCTAAAGAATAACGAGTTATATCTCTATACTTCTGTTGAAACGTTATCTCCGGCGGTAAATGATATTCTGGATGCAAAGCCCGAAGTAACCGTCTTCCATAAAAAGGCTCGTGTTGTCAATGATTCCTATGAAACAATCTCCTTAGGAACAAACAGCAGTATGAATGGCTATATGCTTGCCGTGGTTGTACCAGATGCTTTCATACCAAAGAATGCGGAAATCAATGAGATATACTGGAATATTGATCTTTCAAGCAAAACCAGCTGTGAAAAGTTTGATAAATACTTTGATCAGCAACGATCTAAATTATATGAAGAATCATCTGGTGAAGATGTATTCCCTGCATTTATGCGCTCTTCCAAGCAGGATGTTTATGATATGAATAAGGGAATGGCTGTAACCTTTACGTACATTGGAATTTATCTGGGAACTGTCTTTATGATTGCGAGTGCAGTAATTCTTGCCTTGCAGCAGTTATCTCAGGCCAATGATAATAAAAAACGCTATCTGATTTTGAGCAAGATCGGTACAGAACAGCGAATGATCAATCGCTCTATACTACTGCAAATCGCCATTTACTTTATGATGCCGCTGGCACTTGCCATAGTGCATAGTGTTGTAGGAATCAAAATGGTGAACACTCTAGTAACAATGTTTGGCCGTGGAGATATTATGATGTCCTCCTTCTTCACTGCTGCCATCATCCTGGTCATCTACGGCTCGTATTTTCTGGTCACGTACGCCGGCTATAAAAATATATTAAAGTCTTAGCAAAAAGCTCTGCCACAATAAGCAGAGCTTTTCTATACTCACATACTCCATCACAAATAGGAAGCACTCTATAAATTTCATTATAACCTAAGAATGATCTAACTCTCTTCATCATCATGTCCTGCATGTTACGTAAATCAAGCAATATCAAATGATTCAGATTTTATTAGGCGTAGAATCGTCTATAAGATACAGAATATGCTTTTTC
>OAUI01000089.1_pt1 | contig 14295 bp, 15 predicted proteins | sample 1501221 | NCBI WGS metagenome assembly OAUI01 (sample SAMEA2580015, study PRJEB22360) | human gut metagenome | biome: human gut; feature: human-associated habitat; material: faeces | place: Denmark | collected 2008/2010 | reverse complement strand
ATTATCAACTGGCTGATTCTCTGTGTGCTGTTTTCCATATTCTTTATCTGGGCCGGCAAAAAGTTTGAAAAGGCCGATGTTCGAAAGGCGCCGTCGGGAATACTTCTGATTACAGAAATGATTACCGGGCTGTGTACCAATATTATCGGGGATAACCTGAAGCATGAAACGAAGCATTATCTGTCGTTTCTGGGTACACTGACCATGATGATGGCCGTCAGCAATCTTTTGGGACTTCTCGGACTGCAGCCGCCGACATCCAATTTGAGCTTCAATGTTACCCTTGCACTGATGATGTTTCTGACCATTCAGTATAACGGTATCAAAAAAGGCGGGCTTGGCGCACGTCTGAAGGAGCTGACGGAGCCGATGTGGCTGCTTACACCATTGAATGTCATTGGTGAGCTGGCACTTCCGATTTCGCTTTCCATGCGTTTGTTTGGAAACATACTGGCAGGCTCCATTATTATGCTGCTGGTGTATACAATGATGCGAAGCTTTCTCCCGTTTGGAGTGCTCGGATACATTGCGACACCGTTTCTGCATGCGTATTTTGATGTGTTCTCAGGTCTGATACAGACCTATATCTTCTTCACGCTGGCAAGCTTCTTCCTTAGTGAACAGGTTGCCCCGGAAGAATAACAAATGATGTTAACAGGAGGAAAAAATTATGGAATTCAATGAATATTTTGTACAGGGTATGGCACTGTTAGGTGCAGGTATTGCAATGATCGCCGGGTTAGGTCCTGGTATCGGACAGGGTATCGCTGCCAGCAAGGGTGCGGAAAGTGTTGGACGCAATCCGGATGCTGCAGGTAAGATTCGTTCCATCATGGTACTTGGTATCGCTTTGGCGGAAACAACGGGTATCTATGCATTGATTGTTGCCTTGATTCTAATCTTCATGAAAGGGTAATGTCATTCATCATGAAGCTATGAAGAAAGGAGGTATTCGCATAGTATGGATTTTGATATAAATGCCTATCTGCGGCTGAATCCGATGGATATGATCATGGTCTGTGTATCAACGCTGATCATCATCGCTATCGCAAAGCATTTTTTCTGGGACAAGGTGCTTGCCTATCTCGATGCACGCAAGGCTGCTATTCAGGCAGATATCGATGCAGGTACGCAAAGCAGGGAAGCAGGAGAACAATACAAGCGCCAGTATGAAGAGCAGATGGCCAATGCCCGCGGCGAGGCTCATGAAATACTGGAAAGTGCCAAAGCCAATGCCGTACAGGAAAAACGTGAAATTCTGGCTGCCGCAAGAGGTGAAGCCGAAGCGGTCAAGGAAAAAGCACGGAAGGATATCGAGCGTGAAAAGGTACAGGCTCGTGCAGAAATGAAGGATGCAATCGTGGATGTGGCATTTGAAGCCGCAAAACAGATTGTTAATAAAGAACTGGATGAAAGTACACATAAGCAGTACGTGGATGATTTTATCGAGCATGCAGGTGATGAGTCATGGCAGGCATAGCAGCAAAAAGCTACAGTGATGCACTGTTTGCACTTGCACAGGAGGAGCAGAAGCTGGATACATTCAAGGCAGATGTATGCATGATGGATGAACAGCTGAAGGCGTATCCCGATTTCATGCGGGTACTGACGCATCCCAAGATTCACAAGGAAGAAAAGAAACAGACGCTTGCGTCTGTATTCGGTAGTGAAGTCGATCATATGGTTTTGAATTTCGCAAAGCTTTTGATTGACAAAAGCCGTTTTCAGAGTTTTCACGATATTACCAGAGAGTTTGTAAAGCAGTATAACAAGGTAAACAATATCGAAGTGGCACATGTCCGTACGGCAAAGAAGCTGGATGATGCGGAAATTAAGCGTCTGAAATCCATGCTGGAGGAAAAGCTTTCGAAAACTGTGGAATTACACATACAGGAGGATCCGGATCTGCTTGCGGGACTGCGCATAAAGATCAATGATATGGTTCTGGATAATACCGCCAGAAGCCGTATGGATAATCTGAAACAGCTGGCACAGAGTGAGCCTGTGCAGGAAAGTTAGAGGTGAGTGCGAGTGAGCTTAAAGCCAGAAGAGATAAGTAAGCTGATCAAGGATCAGATTCGCAGATATGATGAGGATCTGGAAATCGATGAAACTGGTACGATTATCACCGTTGGTGACGGTATCGCGCTGATTTACGGTTTACAGAATGCGATGGCCGGTGAGCTGCTTCGTTTTCCCGGAGATATTTATGGAATGGTACTGAACCTGGAGGAAGAGCACGTCGGGATGACTCCAACATCCGTGAAGGCGATGAAGTAAAACGTACCGGTCGTATCGTAGAGGTTCCCGTTGGGGACGGTATGCTGGGACGTGTTGTCAATGCACTTGGACAGGCAATTGACGGAGGAGAACCGATTAAAAGTGATAAGTTCCGTCCGGTAGAGCGTGTGGCACCCGGTGTTATGACAAGAAAAAGTGTACATCAGCCGATTCAGACCGGCTTCCAATCGGCCGCGGTCAGCGTGAGCTGATCATCGGAGATCGCCAGACGGGAAAAACGGCGATTGCCATTGATACGATTATCAATCAGAAGAATAACAATGTAAAATGCATCTATGTTGCCATTGGTCAGAAGGCCAGTACGGTAGCACAAATCGTAGAAAAGCTGCGTTCCCACGGTGCCATGGAGTATACGACCATTGTATCCTCCACCGCAAGTGAACCGGCTCCGCTGCAATATATTGCGCCGTATGCAGGCTGTGCAATCGGCGAGGAATGGATGGAAAACGGTGATGATGTGCTGATCGTTTATGACGATTTGAGTAAGCATGCGGTTGCCTATCGTACCATGTCCCTGCTGCTGAAGCGTCCGCCTGGGCGTGAGGCATATCCGGGAGATGTCTTCTATCTGCATTCCCGTCTGCTGGAGCGTGCGGCAAAGCTGAATGATGAGCTTGGCGCAGGAAGTCTGACAGCTCTGCCAATTATTGAAACACAGGCTGGAGATATTTCCGCCTATATTCCGACAAATGTTATTTCCATCACCGATGGACAGATCTTCCTGCAGACGGAGCTGTTCAACAGTGGTGTACGTCCTGCCGTTGACAGCGGTCTGTCCGTTTCCCGTGTAGGTAGTGCGGCGCAGATCAAGGCAATGAAGCAGGTGAGCGGTTCTCTGAAACTGGAGCTGGCACAGTTCCGTGAGATGCAGGCCTTTGCGAAATTCGGAAGTGATCTGGATGCGGCTACAACGGAAACACTTGCCCACGGTGAGCATTTGACGAAGCTGCTGATTCAGAATCAGTATGATCCGCTTCCGGTAACCCATCAGGTGTTAACACTGTTTGCGGCGAAAAACAAATTTCTGAAGCCGGTTAAGGTGGAGGATGTTCAGCTGTATGAAAAAGAAATGCTGAAGTACATGGAGCGAAACCATGCGGACATCTTAACGGAAATCGAAGAAAAGCAGGCGCTGGATGATGCACTGAGTGCAAACATCAAGGCTGCATTGCAGGCGTTTGAAGCTGAATTCAAGAATATGATAGAAGGATAATGTATGGCAGCAGGTAAACTGGAGATCAAAGCGCGCATCCGCTCTGTTGAATCTACAAAAAAGATTACAAAGGCGATGCAGCTGGTTGCCACCAGTAAGCTGAAGAAACAGAAACAGTACATGGAAGAGAATCGGGATTATGCATATTATCTGAAAGAAACTGTGCAGGAAATCCTGTCTTCCATCGAGCATTCCAGACATCCGTATCTGCAGAAGCAGGAGGGGAAACCGTATACCATCGTCTTTACAAGTGACATGGGGCTGTGCGGCGGCTATAATGCCAACATCTTCCGTATGCGGCAGCATGAAATCGGCAATGAGGGTGACTTTGTCATTATCGGAGCACGTGGAGCCAACTGGATTCACAATAAGGATTTCCATGTTGTGCAAAGCGAAACGGATCTGGAAGAGGACTGTTACAGTGAGCTGGTTGGTGTAGCTGATCATGCATTGGAACTGTACCGCAAACAGGAAATATCGGAAATACGTATCTTATATACACACTTTGTTAATTCTGTAACCTTTGAACCGAAGCTGATTACGCTGCTTCCGGTGGAAAAGGAAGAACGAGAGAAAGCAACGACTGCAGAAACCATCTTTGAGCCTGCAGGTGACCGGATTCTGGACACCCTGGTTCCAATGTATGTGCGTTCCCTTTTATACAGCTACTTCCTGGAAACGAAAACAAGTGAACAGGCAAGCAGGCGTATGGCAATGGAAAGTGCAACAGATAATGCAGAGGAGTTGAAGGAAACTCTCGAATTACAATTCAACCAGGCTCGACAGGCTGCAATTACCCAGGAAATAACGGAAATTGTCGGCGGTGTCAACGCTATGGAATGAAAGGAGCAGCCATGAGTAAGAATACAGGAAAAATCGTACAGGTCATTGGACCGGTAGTCGACGTTGCATTTGAGAACGGAGATCTGCCGCAGCTATTGACCGCTATTGAAATTCCTCTGAAAGACAGTGAATCTTTAGTTGTCGAAGTTGCTCAGCATATCGGTGATGAACGTGTCCGCTGTATCGCCATGGGTGGTACAGACGGTCTGGTTCGTGGAATGGAAGCCATTGATACAGGATCCGCAATCCGTGTACCGGTGGGAAAAGAAATTCTGGGAAGAATGTTTAATGTCCTTGGACGTGAAATTGATGGTCTGGGACCTGTTGGAACGGAGAACACACTGCCGATCCACAGACAGGCACCGGGCTTTGAGGAGCAGCAGACATCCGCAGAAATGCTGGAAACAGGAATTAAGGTCATTGACCTGCTATGCCCATATTCCAAGGGTGGTAAGATTGGTTTGTTTGGCGGTGCGGGAGTAGGTAAAACCGTACTGATTCAGGAGCTGATCCATAATATCGCCAAGGAACATGGTGGAATGTCCGTCGTTACCGGCGTAGGGGAGAGAACCCGCGAAGGAAACGACATGTATCATGAAATGAAGGACAGCGGTGTCCTTGATAAGACCGTGCTGGTGTACGGACAGATGAATGAATCTCCGGGTGCCAGAATGCGTGTCGGTCTGACCGGTCTGACGATGGCGGAATACTTCCGTGATCATGACCATCAGGATGTGCTGCTGTTTATTGATAATATCTTCCGTTTTACCCAGGCGGGAAGTGAAGTAAGCGCCCTGCTGGGACGTATGCCGAGTGCAGTAGGTTATCAGCCGACACTTGCGACAGAAATGGGGCAGCTGCAGGAGCGTATCACATCCACGAAGGATGGTTCCATCACCTCTGTTCAGGCAATTTATGTGCCTGCGGATGACTTGACAGACCCGGCTCCGGCTACCGCATTTACCCATCTGGATGCAAAAACGGTTCTGGACCGTGATATTGCGGCACTGGGGATTTATCCGGCAGTGGATCCGCTGGAATCCAGCTCCCGTATATTGGATCCGCTTGTTGTCGGAGAAGAGCATTATGAAGTTGCCCGCGGAGTACAGACGATTTTACAGCGCTATAAGGAGCTGCAGGATATCATTGCCATTCTGGGTATGGACGAGCTGAGTGAGGAAGACAAGATTATTGTCAACCGTGCCCGCCGTGTCCGTAACTTCCTGTCACAGCCATTCCATGTTGCGGAGGTGTTCTCCGGAATCAAGGGCTGCTATGTATCCCGTGAGGATACCGTGCGAAGCTTCAAGGAACTGCTGGCTGGTAAATACGATGACCTTCCGGAACAGGCCTTCATGTTCGCATCAACGATTGAAGAAGTTGTCGAGAAAGCTAAGGCTCTGGAAAACTGAGTATGATCAAAATCAAGATCATTACGCCGCTGGGTCTTTATAAGGAAGGCGAAGTCGGCGGCGTGCATGTACGGACGGTGGAAGGAGAAACGACAATTCTTCCCAACCACATGCCAATCGTTGCAATGCTGACAACATGCAAATGTTCTCTTATGGAAGGCAATGAATATAAGGATTATGCGATTGCCGGTGGACTGCTTCAGTTTGCGGACAATGAGATGCGAATTCTTGCGGATGCGATTGAAGGCCGTGAGGAAATTGATATCGAGCGAGCCAGACGTGCAAAACAACGTGCTGAGGAGCGTTTGAAGAAAATGGATAACCGCACCAGCATTAAGCGTGCTGAGGTCGCATTGGCAAAAGCAATTAACCGTATCAAGGTTTACGGTGGTTAACATCATAGGGATATCAGTATCATCTGGTATCTCTTTTTTGTTAAGTGAAGCAATTGAATATATATTATAAAAATTCATGATTCGTTTACTTTTCAGCGTACCTGCAAAATTAGATGTTATGCTATGGCTACAGGCAATGTATAAGACTCTATGGTAAAGGATAGAGTGAGTTTTTTAACTGGCAGATCTATGATGCATTCAGTCTGCTTGCGGATATCATGCAAAGCGCTGGTAAACGTATGATCGGTAATTGAGCTGGTGTAAGTACGCTGAATCTTCTGCAAAAAAAGAAAAGAATATAGAAGTCTGTATTGATACATCAGGGAAAAGCAGTCTTACTGAAAAGGATATCACTCTTTTCAATAAGCAATAGCCTAAGCTTAAAACAGGTATCCATATTCCAACCTATTGATTTTAACTGTTCTCTGACATGCTTAAAAAATTCGTGATGTAGATTCTAGCTTGCGGATGTAGACGAAAAAGGGAATCCAAATATCTATGAAATACAACAGTATTTGAATTCCCCTATGTATATGTATTCGTTATGGACGAGGTCCTGTAGAACTATAAAAGTTTACTTCCTTCTTCTCAACCTGTCAAAGCCAATTTGTATGAGGACAATCAGAAAAGCGATGAGCATATTCTCCAATGAGGCTGACCGGTTGAAAACCATCATGATCGCCACGATAACCGTATATTCGATTAAGTAAATTTTTCCATTCATATTCGTTCTCCTCAAAATGCTGCATGAACTGTGCTTCCACTGTTATGCAACAGCGGCATCATATGTATTCGGATACAGGGTGATCATCATATAACAGATTTCATCATCACTGATCTCAATTTCAAAGGCCTCCTCAATGGACTTGATATGGCTTCTTATTTTCTGAAAAATCTCTTTATTACTGTCCAAATAGGGCGTCTTATGGTCAAATATGATTGTCTTATTTGCTATGATACGCTCAATCATAAAACCGATATGGATAATTAATGAGAATCCGGTAGAGGCTCTGTTTTTTTCTTCATACTCCAGATCATCAAAAAGATTTTCTAAAAACTCCGCGGCAACCTTCTGAACAGCCAGTGGATTTACATACATAACATGCTGGGCCAGAAATCCTGCAGCTTCCTCTGCACTCTGGTCTGTATTTTTATGCTTTGTCTTTTGTTCGCTTACTCCTGTTTTGTTCAGAAATTTAATGAAATTCTCCTTTTTATCATCGGTAACCAGTTCGGATATATGAAAGAAAGGGGCATCCACATCAATATGTACATTTCCAATGACTGCAATCAGATTGTAGCTGTCCACGATTTCCTGATAGGTCTCATTTTTCTTTTGAAGCTCCTCATTGCTTAACGCAAATACATGGATGTAGCCAAGCGAATTTTCCTTTAATATTTCAACAATCATATTTTTAAATGCGATACTTGTTCCCTGACCGGATGAACATGCGGATATGATTGCAGGCTCTTTCTCTGAGCTTGCAAAGGCAGGCTCAAAGCGGTTTTTAATCAGATATTCATTATAGGTGAGGTCAATATGCTCATTGCGATTCAGTATGATGTGCGCAAAGTCCAAAGCAATTGCTGTGGATACGTTTGGAATCGTATGTGTGGGGATACCGGTATCTCTGGTCAGCTTATGACCAAAATCCAGAAGAGAGCCCATGTCCGCCAGAATCATCACACCCTTTTTGAGATGCAGACTCTCGATTTCCTCCATAAACAGCTGGTAGCTCTGGTTGACATCCTGTGTCAGCGGCATATCAAATGCCCTTACAAAATCCGTATGCAGCAGGCGGTTGCATACCTCTGCTATGCTGGATGCCGTATTGCCATGAGCAAGAATATATAAGGCAGCCTTTGATGAATTATCCGGTACAATATCACTTGTAATATTCTTGATCAGCAGCTGAAAGAACTTTTTCTCATCCGTTGGCAGACGCAGAGAAAACTTGCTTTCGATCCTGTCGATCATATCGTCAACAATCGCATCGCCTGTTTTCACAGGCACGGAGCTGCTCTCCGTCAGCTTTATTTTCCGCAATCTGTCAATGAGAAATTTTAAATGAAAGGTCAGAACGAGGATGCTCTGCTCCGTTATTTTTACAGACAGGCGGTTTTGTATTTCCTTCATGACCTCCAGTGAGAAATCGACAATGCGCGGTTCAATAATCTTATAAAGCTCATCCTTGTTTACTGTTTTAAAATACATGCTGTTGAGAATTTCGTCATAATAGGAAGACACTGCGGAGGATATGCGAATTGCGACCTCATCGCTCGTCAGTCCCTGTCTGGAATAATTGCGAATCTCATCAATCAGACTGCAGTATGCTTCCTCATTCAGTACATTTTCCTTTACATGTGTAATCTCATTGGAAGGTGTGATTACAAGGTCATAGTTGTAATTCTCATAATTGTCGGTGAAGGTATATCCGATTTTCCTATACTTTTTATAAGCCTCTCGGATATTGTCTGACAGAAATACATAGGGAACCTTGATTTCACCGAATTCCTTGGTTTTACTTTCAAGGAAAGAGCGGGCACACAGTATTTTTATTTCAGAGGCAAGCTGTCCGATATTTTCTGTAAAATCATACAGGGTAATAGCTTTCACAATATCCGCATCAATGATATAGGTGCGCTGTGTAAGGATTGCCTCCTTGGAAAAGAGATGCTCCATGATTTTCAGCTTTTCCTGTAGCGGACGCTCGCGCAGCGGCGGCAGATTGATTGTAAGCGGAATTCTGCGCTTAAAGGTTTTCAGCAGGACATCCTTCGGATTTTCTGTTGTAGCTCCAATGATGAGGATATCCGCTTTCCGTATCGTATTTGCTTCCCCCATCTTGCGGTACTGTCCGGTATCCATAAGATAGAATAACAGCTCCTGTCCCTCCGGAGGAAGTCTGTGAATTTCATCGAGAAACAATATTCCGTGATTCGCTTTTTCAACAAGACCCTCCGTTTCCTGATCCGCGCCGGTAAAGGCGCCCCGGATATGTCCGAACAGCTGTGACAGTAAAAGCTGTGGATTGTGATAGTAGTCCGCACAGTTGAATTCCACGAAGGGATATTCCTTTTCACTCATGCCTTTTATTTTTCTGCCATAGTCATACATCGTATGCGCGAATAATGTTTTTCCAGTGCCGCTTTCTCCGGTAATCAGTGTGTGCAGACCCTTTGGTGGATATAAAATTGCGGACTGCCCCTGCTTAATCTGTAAAGACTGGCTGCCGTCATAGCCAATCATGATGGAAAAGGAATCTACCTCCTGTTCTTTTTTGAAAAACAGATCTCTGATTTCCTCCGGGGTATAAACACTCTTTTCCAGGGGAACATGCAGCTCCTTCTTTATGATATCCACAGGAACAAATAAAACAGGTCGGGTTTCAATTTTAATAAACAAGCCGTTCTTGACAGCCGTATTCAGCATGGTACTGACCGTCGAACGGTATGTGTTAAAGTGATCAGCGATATCCTTTGCTGTGATTCCGAAATTCTCTTTCTTCTGAATTCTGTTTTCCAGATATTCCCTTGTAATGACAGAATAGATATAATCGAATACTTCCTGCTCAGACATATCTACACCTCTTTTCTTTTATGAATGCATCGTTTGTTTTACCATGATGCAGCAGTACGTTTATTAATGAATGTGCAGTTTGCCATTGTGCAAAAGAGCACTGCAAATGCCTTTCTCTATTGTATTGCATGATATCTGTGCTTTGTTTCTGCTGTATGGAAGGCTGCAGAAAAGTACAGACAGCATCCGTTTAGGATAAAAGCTCAATCAATGAGTTCATAATCTCCTTTGGCGTTGTGGAAGCTTTAATCCGCTCCATGGATTCCTTCTCTGAAAACATTCCGACAAGCTTTTGGAGAATTGTCAGCTGATGCTCAGCACCATTCACAGCAAGCGTAAAGATGATATTTACCGGTACGGTTTCATTATCTGATCCCATTAGCGTGAAATCCACAGGGGTTTTCAGCTTTGTAATGATGATTGCCGATTTCTTAACCGTATCCCTTTCCATGGGATGAGGGATTGCAACCTTAAGTACCTCCGTGGGTAATGCTGTCGGGTACAGCTTTTCTCTTTTGATAACTGCATCCGCAAACCCTTCCTTAACATATCCCTTCCGGTATGCATCCTCACCGATTTTTTTGATAGCATCCTCAAAATCCTCTGCTTCCAGTGTTAATTCTATCAGTTCTTCAAATAATAAATCCCTTATATTGTATTTTTCCATAATTGAATACCTCCCGCTTTTTATTAAAGCAAAAATCTTGCCAAACTATGGAATTATAAGCTGATTATGAAATATATCTGAAAATTTATGAGAAAATGCTTCCCTTAAGCTCCTGTTTACCAAGGCTGAAATTTATCACTATGCTTATGCAGATAACATGCAGAGGTTGTTTGTGATACCATAGGGACATGGAAAAGCTATGATTTACAGAGCATATTCGTTCGTGATTGAAATCTCATTTAAAATTATAGCATAGAAAATATAAAAGAAATAATAAATAAATGCAGTTATCTGTAAGCATGCATGAAAGGGATATACGTTATAAAAAGAGCGTTGGGGAATTTGGGTTACATATATAAGGAAGCATATTGGAAAAACAGCCATTCTGTAAGACATAAGAAGAGGCAAAAAAGCATTTTTGCATATAGCTTCCCTATGCTTTCTCCGGTGTAAAAACAGAAGAAAAAGTGTCTGTTCACTGGAATTGGCAAAATTTTTGCTTTATTAAATAGGCGTAAACGACCTGAAAGATGGTTAGAAAGGAGAATGAGATGAAAACAATTATCGTTGCTTGCGGAGGTGGTATCGCAACCTCGGCTACATGCGCTACAAAAATCAATATGGCGCTGGAAGAACGCGGATTGAGTAATCTGGCGAAGGCCGAGGCTGTCGATATCAAGTCACTTGATAATTTCATCAAGACTGCAGATGTCTATGTATCCATTACCCCGATGCGCGGTGTGGTACAAAGCTATGACATTCCGGTAATCAGCGGGATTCCGCTGCTGACAGGAATGGGCAAGGATGCCTGCATTGACGAGATTGTCAAAGCATTAAAGTAAAAGAAAAGAAGAGGAGAAAAAAATTATGGAAATGTTAGCTACCGTATTCCAGGGTCTTCTGGACCTGGGCGCTGCCGTATTTCTTCCGATTGTGTTATTCATTATCGGCTTGATCGTAGGCATGAAACCTGGCAAGGCGTTCTCATCCGCATTGACCTTAGGTGTTGCATTTATTGGTATCAATTTATTGATTGGGTATATGGGGGATACCGTCGGGGCTGCTTTCACAACAATCGTTGAGGGATCAGATAGTACATTAAAGTATATCGATATGGGATGGGCACCGGCCCTTGGACTTGCGTGGCAGTGGCAGTATGCGTTCCTCATGTTCCCGATACAGATTGCCATCAATGTTATCATGCTGCTGCTCGGATGGACGAACTGTCTGAATGTGGATATGTGGAATGTAGGAAACAAGGTGTTTACAGCCTTCCTTGTCACAAGTGCATGCAATAATGTGATTGTTGGCTTTATCGTTGCTATTGTACAGATTATCGCGGAATTAAAGAATGCGGATTACACGAAGTATCAGATTCTGGAGCTTACCGGTGTTCCTTCTGTAGGTATGCCGCACTGTATGTTTTTAAGTAATATCTTCTTCTATCCGATTGCAAATATACTGGATAAGATTCTGCCAAATACAAAGACGTTGAATGCGCAGGAAATACGTAATAAAATCGGTATCTTCGGTGAAAATCACGTACTTGGCTTCCTGATGGGAACCATTATCGGTCTTGCGGCAGGACAGGGTTCCGGTGCATTGCTGCTCGGTGTACAGGCAGGTACTGCATTGACCTTATTCCCGATGGTTTCCAAGCTGTTTATGACCGCACTGACACCGATTTCCGATGCGGCAAGTGAATGGGTGAAAAAGAAATTCCCGGGCCGTGAGCTGATCATTGGGCTTGACTGGCCAATTCTGGCAGGTAACTCTGAAATCTGGGTTGCCATCATTCTGACAATTCCGGTTGCATTGATCTTCTCGCTGATTCTGCCGGGAAATACTGCACTGGTTCTTGGAAATCTGATGAATGTCTGTGTTTGTGTACCACTGTTCCTGGCAATGAAGGGCGATGTGCTGAAAATGTGTATCGTTTCCTGGATCTGGTGTCCGATTTTAAGCTACGCGGCATCCGTTATGGGACCGCTCCTGACTAGTCTTGCAAATACTGCCGGAACCTACAACACCGATATCACATGGTGGGGCTGCGATATTGCGGAAATCCGTTTTGCAATATATGAAGCAGCAACCGGCAATATGATCGGTATCGTGGCATGTGTTGCTGTTGTGGCACTGGGAATTCTGTACTTCCTGAAGCTGGCACCCGCAAGAGAAAAAGCCGCAAAGGAACGTCTGGAATCCGGACAGTAAAAAAGTGTCTTTCCTTCTGTATGTTGTAATATAACCTATGGAAAAGCAGCTTATGTCGCTGCAAATTGACACAGTATCTATCATAGTAATGCAATAAGCAAAATGAAGAATGAGGTGATCCTATGAGCAGATTTCAACAGTTTTGGTGGTATATAGGCGTTTGTATGACAGCTGTCGCGCTTCTTTTATCAGTAGTGACACGCAACTGGGTGCTGGCAATACTCTGCGCCGTTTCCACTGCCGGACTGCGAAAATTAAATGACAAGGTTGAATTACCGAAGGTATATACGCAGAGGGGGATTAAAAATGAGTGGTTTACACCAGGGAGACAACAGAAATGAAAAAGATAATAAATAATCCGAATGCCGTTGTTGAAGAAATGCTGCAGGGTATTGAAATCGCGAATCCGGATGTTTTATATGACAGGGAAGGCGTCGTCATTGCCCGCAAGGAAAAAAGTGATAAGGTCGGGCTTGTATCCGGAGGAGGCAGCGGTCATGAACCGGCGCATGCCGGCTATGTCGGCTATGGTATGCTGGATGCCGCAGTGAGCGGTAATGTGTTCGCATCGCCGTCCCCGGACCGGGTGCTGCGTGGAATTCAGCTTGCAGACTCCGGTCATGGTGTTCTGCTGATCATAAAGAATTATGCCGGAGATATCATGAACTTTGAAATCGCAGAAGAGCTTGCCGGCATGGAAGGTATCGAGGTTGATCATGTCGTTGTGAGGGATGATGTTGCTGTTGCGGAAAGTGATGAATCTACTGGCAGACGTGGTATTGCAGGAACAGTATTCGTGCATAAGCTTGCCGGTGCGAAAGCAGAAACAGGGGCATCCCTTGCCGAGGTTAAGCGTGTTGCGGAAAAAACGATTGAGAACGTAAGAAGCTTTGGTGTATCGTTATCAGCCTGTACGATTCCGGCGGTCGGCACTTGCGGCTTTACGATTGAGGAGGACTGCATGGAGGTCGGTATGGGCATCCACGGTGAAGCAGGTATTGAGAAAACGAAGCTGAAGCCGTCAAAGGAAATTGCGGATATCATGGTAAACAGAATCCTTGCGGATAAGGACTATGGACATAGCGAGGTTGCAGTCATGATCAACGGTCTGGGTGCCACTCCTTTGATGGAATTATATATTCTGGCTTCTGATGTGCATACCCGGCTATGTGCCGAAGGTCTGAAGCCGGTCAAATATTATGTTGGAAACTATATGACGGCTATTGAAATGGCAGGGGCATCCTGCAGTATCCTACAGCTGGATGAGGAATTGAAAAGGCTGCTGGAGTATCCAAGCAATACCCCGGCATTTAAGGAGATTGGATAATGGGATTTCAATTACAGACAAAGGATTTTATCCGCTATTTTCAGGAAGCCCGTGAGGTGATTGCTGCGCAGAGGGACTATGTCACGGAGCTGGACTCCACGACAGGGGATGGCGATCACTGGGTGAATGTGAATATGGGATTTGAAAAAATAACAGCTCTGTCAAAGGAGCTGGAAGACATGACGCTGGCAGATATGTTCAAAAAGGTTGGAATGACAATGTATTCAGCTGTCGGAGGCTCCTCCGGGGCGCTTTATGGCAGCGGATACATGGCGGCCGGAAGAGCTTGTGCCGGCAAAGCTGTGCTGGATGTACACGGTCTGTATGAGGTGTATGACGCCAT
>OAUI01000088.1_pt1 | contig 14359 bp, 8 predicted proteins | sample 1501221 | NCBI WGS metagenome assembly OAUI01 (sample SAMEA2580015, study PRJEB22360) | human gut metagenome | biome: human gut; feature: human-associated habitat; material: faeces | place: Denmark | collected 2008/2010 | reverse complement strand
TATAGATACCTCACTAACCGGAGCAGGTATACGAAAAGTGCGAGCCGCAGGAAACACATAGAGTTACTGTTGTAGCAGGACAGGTTGCAAAGGTCAATTTCAATAACAAATTGAAGCGTGGCGACCTTCAGGTAGTGAAGTCCTCAGAAGATAACCTTGTTGAAGGTGTGAAGTTCCATCTTTACGGTACTTCTCTTTCCGGTGCTGCTGTTGACCAGTATGCAGTTACAGACCAAAACGGTGTGGCAACTTTCAAAGATGTGCTTATCAGTGGTTCTGAACCATATACTCTTGAAGAAGTGGACACAGCTATCCGTTATGTCGTACCAAAAAATCAGACTGCACCAGTGAAGTGGAAAGAAGTAACCACAAGAAACTTCAATAACATTTTGAAGAAGTTTACTGTAACAGTCACAAAGAGCGACGCTGAGAAGGGCGAAGCACAGGGCAATGCCAAACTTTCGGGAGCAGTTTACGGTATCTATAAGGGAGAAACGCTTGTAGATAAGTATGTTACTGATGAAAACGGTCAGTTCACTACCAAAGAATATGTTTGTGATACCGACTGGACAATCCGAGAAATCACACCGTCAGAGGGATATTTGCTTGATAAGACTATCCATGAAGTAGGTGCAGACCCGAAACTTTATGAGGTGGAACACAACCTTACTTCCAATGATGTAACCGAGCAGGTAATCAAAGGCAATGTGGCTATCATCAAACATACCGATGACGGAGAAACAAAGATTGAAACACCTGAAAAGGGTGCTTCCTTTGAGATTTATCTGAAATCTGCCGGAAGCTATGACGCAGCAAATAAAGATGAGAGAGATACCATTGTTTGCGATGAAAATGGCTTCGGTCAGACAAAAGATATGCCGTATGGTATTTATACCGTACACCAGACTTCCGGTTGGGAAGGCAGAGAGATGATGGACGATTTTGATGTGTTCATTTCACAGAACGCACAGACCTACCGTTATCTTATCAATAACCGTAACTTTGAGAGCTTTGTCAATGTAATCAAGGTGGACGCAGAAAGCGGAAAGAGTATTCCGTATGCAGGAGCAGGATTTAAGATTTACGACCCGCAGGGCAATCAGGTCAAAATGACCTTTACTTATCCGACACCGACCACGATTGATGTGTTCTATACCGACGCAAAAGGTTCTCTTGTAACACCTGAGAAACTGGATTACGGCAAGGGATATTCCATCGTAGAGGTACAAGCTCCATACGGATATGTACTTGATGATACTCCGGTATATTTTGATATTACCGAAGAAAATTCCACAGAGGAAGGCGGCGTAACTGTTGTGAAAGTCAATAAACCGAATATGGCACAGAAAGGTACTATCACGGTTGAAAAGACTGGAGAAGTATTTAGTGGTGTCAATGCAAGTGGTTCTGAGGACAGTGATGTTATCTATCAGCCTGTTTATGAAGTGGCAGGACTTGAGGGTGCAGTTTATGAAGTCCGTGCTGCGGAAGATATTAGTACACCGGACGGTACACTCCGCTATTCAAAGGGCGAAGTGGTAGATACTATCACAACAAGCTCCGATGGATTTGTTAAGAGCAAAGAACTTTATCTCGGAAAATACGAGGTCAAGGAAATTACCGCACCTTATGGAATGGTAATCAGTGGCGAAACACATACGGTTGAGCTTACTTACGCAGGTCAGAATATCTCTGTTACCGAAACTTCCACATCATTCTATAACGAAAGACAGAAAGTGCAGGTAAGCCTTGCAAAAGCCATTGAAAAGGATAAGACATTTGGTATTGGCGACAACGGAGAAATCAAAAATATCAGCTTTGGTCTTTATGCCGCAGAAGATATTGTATCTGCAAGCGGTACCGTTATTCCGGCTGATGGACTGATTGAGATTGTCAGCGTAAATGAAAATGGAACTGCTGTTATGAAGTCAGACCTTCCGTTTGGCAAATACTATGTCAAAGAGATTACAACTGATGAGCATTATATTCTCTCTGATACGAAGTATCCGGTTGTATTTGAATACGCAGGTCAGGATACCGCAACCGTTGAAATCAAAGTGAATGATGGAAAAGAAATCAAGAATGAACTTATCTATGGTTCTGTATCAGGTAAGAAGATTGACGAGAATGGAGAAGCACTTGAGGGTGCTGTTATCGGTATCTTTAAAGCCGAAGAAACAGAATTTACAAAGGATACTGCACTTATGATGACTATCTCTGAAAAAGACGGTAGTTTTTCTTTTGCAAAAGTTCCTTATGGCAAATGGGTTGTAAGAGAAATCGAGCAGCCAAAGGGATTTGTCCTTGATGAAAAAGCGTATGAGGTCAATATCAGCAAAGCCGAGCAGGTGGTTGAAATTGAGATTGTCAATGAGTATGTTCACGGCAATATCAGACTCACGAAGGTGGACGCTGAATATCCGGATAACAAACTTACGGGTGCAACCTTTGAGGTATATAAGGACACCAATGAGAACGGAAAGATTGATGATGGCGATGAACTTATCGGAAATCTTGAAGAAACCGAAACCGGAATTTATGAGATGAAAGAGCTGCTTTACGGAAAATATATTGTTCGTGAAACCAAAGCACCGGAGGGCTTCCTGCTTGATAAGGGAGAATACTCTGCTTTCATTGAGAAAGACGAAACAACTTATTCCGTTGAGAATAAGGCAGGTGTTGGATTTATCAATGAAGCTATGCGTGGAACACTGAAAATCGTTAAGACATCTTCAGACGGTAAGGTCAAAGGTTTTGCGTTCAGAGTAACCGGAGCAAACGGGTATGATATGACATTTGAAACAGATAAGAATGGCGAAATCGTGATTGAGGGACTTCGTATTGGCGAATATACCGTATCAGAAGTGGCAAACAATGCGTCTGCCGCATATATCACACCTGCCGACCAGAATGTTACTATCAAACTTGATGAAACAGCCGTTGTAAAAATGCACAATGAGTTAAGAGATACGCCGAAAACAGGATATGATACCAATATGAAACTTTGGTATGTCCTTGCCGGACTTTCTGCTGTCGGTATCGCTGTAACTTCTGTTGTTGCACACAAAAAGAAGAAAAAGGAGAGTAACGAGTAATGGAAGCAAAGACAATTATCGCTATCGCATTAGTCGCCGTTATTGTCGGCGGCTTTATCTTTCTTCAGGTTAAAAACCGTAAGAAGTAAGTAACAAGCGAACATTAACCAGTCGGGGCAGAGCGTAAAAACTCTGTCCCTTTAATTTTTTGGAGGAACATTATGAAACAACAGAAAACGGTGGAGAGCCGAGTGCTTGAAATCTTAAAGGAATGCCCGATGTCGAGGTATGATGATATGCTTCTCATTCTGCATTATTACAACCAATACGGATATATACCTGCCGGAAATCTTCCGCTTGAGGATATTGTATTTAATTACCGAGCATACGGACTTCCTTGTTTTGAAACCATACGCAGGGCAAGGCAGAGAGTACAGTCCCTTTTTCCTGAGTATTCACGTAATCCGCAGAAAGAAGAACAGAGCGGCAGTATTTCTATTGTAATCAACATTAGCTAAGGAGGTATTTTCGTGAAAGACAAAGCAACTTTTCAGAATAAGGTCAAGGTGCTGAATAAACTCTTTGACTCCGGTTGTGATACGGAGAAAAAGTTGCAGCAGCTTGATATGGAAGCAATCCTGAAAATCCCGAATATCACGATTCCTGATATGGGTGTGATTATGGAGCTTCAGAAGAATACAAAGTCCGGTAAACTCTTTTCGTATTTGGGCGGAGGTTCTGATGAAGCAGTAAAAAATAAAGGTAACAATGAGAAGAAAGAGCCTGCTATGCAGGAGCAGAGATAAGAAACGATAAGGAGGTGCAAGGGTAATGGCACGAAAATATGACCTTATTTCTGAGCTTTACAACCGCACCTGCAAAACGGTTGTATCAAATCCTCAGAACTGGCAGGCATTCTTGGCTTCGGCTTGCCGAAATTATAAGTTACGCTATGACGAACAGCTTCTTGTATATGCACAGCGACCTGACGCAACAGCAGTTCTTGAGATAGAACAGTGGAATAGAATTTTCGGCAGATGGGTCAACCGAGGTGCAAGAGGTATTGCTGTTTTTGCTGATGAAAACCGTACAAGGCAAAGACTGACACATTACTTTGATATTTCAGATACCCACGAAAGCAGATATTCAAGAACAGTTCCGATTTGGGATATGCGTCAGGAATACGAAGCAGATGTGATTGAAACATTGGAAAGCACTTTCGGAGAGATTGAGAATAAGAGCAGTCTTGCCGAAGCGATTATGGGAGCAGCAAGAAATGCGGCAGAGGATAATATCCCTGATTATCTGCAAGACCTTTACTATGCAACCGAAGGCAGTTTCCTTGAGGAAGTGGACAATGATATTGTGGCTTCCATTTATAAAAATGTCGTAGCAAACAGTGTGGCATATATGATGATGTCAAGGCTTGATGTTGATACAGACGGTTACTTTGAACTTGATGATTTCAGAGATGTTACCAACTTCAATACGCAGGAAACACTCAATGCACTTGGCTTTGCTACCAGTGATATTGCAGAAATGGGATTGACGGAAGTATCTAAAACAATTACCGCACTTAACCGTCAAAATCGCATAATTGTCGGTCAGGACAGAAATGAATACAATAAGGTTGAAAATAACGACGAAAGGAGTTTGGACAATGAACGAACTGACCTACACAATGGTGGGCGATTACAGCCTTCCGAACCTGAAACTTCCACAGCAGCCGGAAGTGACTTTGGGCAGATACGCTCAGATGAGGAGAAAGTTTCTGAAGGAACATCACAGAGTCCTTTACTACAATCTCCTGACGAGGGGCGAACTGACACAGCACTTGGCGGAAGTGGAACAGAGAGCCAGCAAGATGGAAGAAACAATCCTGAGCCAGATGGCACAGAAAGAGGGAGTGACCGAACAGATGAAAGCAGAGGATATGATGAAATGGGTTCGTCTGATGAACGCTCTTCGCAGCTCGGCACAGGAAATCGTGAAAGCGGAAGTGATATTCGTTTAGAGTATTACGATAGAACTCACGAGGACAAAAGCCTTCCGTTCTTTGGGCGTGATGAGGTAATCAATGAAATTCTCAGAACAACACCGCATTTGTCGGCAAGTCTGGAAGAAATCAAAGATTATTATGAACGCAATCTTGATAACAAAGATCGCACAGAGTATATAAAGAGCATTTTCAATAATGATTATACAGAGCTTACCCTAGAGGACGGCAGGACAGTAGGATATAAGACCTTTGAAAATGTTCTGCATTTGTGGGAGGGCAAATATGACAGCAGAACCGCACAGAGCTTTTATGATTGGGCTGTTATTGCCCGACACTTTGAAGCTATGCGATTACTGGGAGAATTAAGCGACAGCATAAAACCATTACCGTCGATGGACGGTCAGATGACATTCATATTAGACGGTCAGGCAGAGGAAAAGAAACCCTCTGCCTTTACTTTTTCTCAGGAGATTATCGACGCTGTTCTTACGAATGGAAGCGGATTTTCTGAGGGTAAAATGCGTATCTATGAACAGTTTGAAAAAAGCCTTTCTGCAAAAGAGAATGCAGACTTTTTGAAAAATGAGTACGGTTGGGGAGGCTCTTATCCCGTCATAATCGGAGCGGGAATTGATGAGAGCCACGACGGAAAAGGTATTACGATTACGAAAGGTATCGGTAAAGAAAATCCACATATTACACTTTCGTGGTCGCAGGTGGAGAAGCGTATCGGGGAACTTATCCGAATGGACAGATACTTAAATCCAAAGGAAAAAGAACACTATCCTCGATGGCTTGAAAGCCAAGAGGAACGCAGAACCAAAATTGCGGAAACGAAAAGAAATCGTGAGATACTCTCTAATGCACCGCCGGAACAAGAGGTTGAACCAACCGAAAAAGAACCTGAAGAAGCAGAACAGCCGCAAGATGTGCAGTATGAATATCATCTTGGTGATAAGGTGTATATCGGTGCTTCTGAGTATGAAATCTTATCTGTTGATGATGAGAGAGTAATGCTCTATGACTATGATATGCCACTGTTCAATAAGGAATTTTCACGCACAGAGTTTGACAGAAAAGTGCGAGAGAACCCGATGAATGAGCATTTGATTGTGAAGGAAGAACCTGCTGAAGAAAGAAATGAAGCGGAAGAAGTTCAGACCAATATGGGCAGTATGCCGATTGAGGATTATCGAGAGATAGTAGCTTCACAGTCAGGCTTTGACAGCTATGATGAGATGCATCGTCAGGGGTATCGCATAGGAAACGGTTATGATAAAGAGCCTGAGCCGGTAGTTCCGGCTTGGGAGCAGAAGAAAAAGGTCAAAGGCTTTGACCTGCACCCTGATGTGCCTATGGCAGACCGTCACACCTTTAATCTCAGAGAAAATGAGGTTGAAACGGTAGGTAAAAAGGAACGCTTCCGCAGAAATATTATGTCGATACAGCTTCTCAAAAAATGTCAGGAAGAAAACAGATTTGCCACGCCTGAAGAACAGATTGTTTTATCAAAGTATGTCGGTTGGGGTGGACTTTCAGAAGCCTTTGATGAAAATAATTCAGCGTGGGCAACTGAATATCTGGAACTTTCTTCGGTATTAACACCAGAGGAATACGCTTCGGCAAGAGAAAGCACATTGACTGCGTTCTACACGCCGCCCGAAGTTATCACAGCCATTTATAAGGCAATGGAGCAAATGGGCTTTAAGGAGGGCAATTTGTTAGAGCCGTCCTGCGGTATTGGTAATTTCATCGGTATGCTGCCTGACTCAATGCAGGATAGTAAGATTTACGGTGTGGAACTTGATACGATTTCCGCAGGCATTGCACAGCAGCTTTACCAGAAAACAACCATTGCGGCACAGGGATTTGAAGAAACCAATTTACCGGACAGCTTCTTTGATGGCGTTGTCGGAAATGTGCCTTTTGGAGATTTTAAGGTATCGGATAAAAGGTATGACAAGCATAAGTTCCTGATACACGATTACTTTTTTGCAAAGTCCCTCGATAAGTTAAGACCCGGCGGTGTGATGGCTTTTGTAACGAGCAAAGGCACAATGGACAAGGAAACTTTAGCAGTACGAAAGTATATTGCACAGAGAGCAGAGCTTCTTGGAGCAATCCGATTGCCGAATAATACCTTTAAGGGTAATGCAGGAACGGAAGTCGTTTCGGATATTCTTATCCTGCAAAAGCGTGACAGACTGATAGATATTGAGCCGGATTGGGTTCATCTTGATACCGATGAGAACGGAATTAAGATGAACTCTTATTTTGTGCAGCACCCCGAAATGATACTTGGAGAAATGAAAATGGTATCGGGGCGTTTCGGTATGGAAGCAACTTGTGTGCCGTATGAAAATGCAGACCTTGCAGCACAGCTTGATGAAGCAGTAGCAAACATTCACGGAGAAATCACGGAATATGAAACTGAGGAAGAACTGGAGGAGGAAGATAATTCTATTCCGGCAGACCCGACAGTGAGAAACTTTTCTTATACGGTGGTGGGCGATAAAATCTACTATCGTGAAAATTCCCGTATGACTCCGGTGGAAGTGTCGGCAACCGCAGAGAACCGAATTAAGGGTATGATTGCTATTAGAAATTCCGTCAGAACGCTGATTGAATTGCAGACAGAAGATTACCCTGACAGCGAAATCAAAGCGGAGCAGGAGCGATTAAACAGACTTTATGATACCTTTTCAGGTAAGTACGGGCTCATTAACAGCCGTGCAAATACCTCTGCTTTTTCGCAGGACAGTTCATTCTCTTTGCTTTCCGCATTGGAGATAATCGGAGAGGACGGAGAACTGGAACGTAAGGCTGATATGTTTTCTAAGAGGACAATTAAGCCGCATACTCCGGTTACTTCTGTTGATACGGCAAGCGAAGCGTTGGCGGTATCTCTTGGAGAAAAAGCCACGATTGATATGGACTATATGATGGAGCTTTCCGGTAAATCGGAGAATGAAATCTTTGAGGACTTAAAGGGTGTTATCTTCTTAAACCCGCTTTATGAGTATGGAAATTCTTACGAACCGAAGTATCTGATGGCTGATGAATACCTTTCGGGTAATGTCAGGGAAAAGCTGAGGATTGCAAAGAACTCGGCAGAACTCTATCCGGAAGATTATAAGGTCAATGTGGAAGCACTTCAAAAGGTGCAGCCGAAAGACCTGACTGCAAGTGAAATTTCCGTGCGACTTGGTGCAACTTGGCTGCCGCCGGACGATGTGCAGGAGTTTATCTTTCATTTGCTTGAAACACCACGCTATGCACAGTGGAATATCAAAGTTCACTTCTCTCCATTTACGAGTGAGTGGAATATTGAGGGCAAATCCTATGACAAAGGAAATGTAAGGGCATATAACACTTACGGAACTTCCCGCATCAATGCCTATAAGATTATTGAGGAAACGCTGAATTTAAAAGATGTGCGTATCTTTGATTATATCGAAGATGATGAGGGAAAGAAAAAGGCTGTCCTGAATAAAAAGGAAACAGCGATTGCTCAGTCGAAGCAGGAAATGATTAAGCAGGAATTTCAGGACTGGATATGGTCTGACCCTGAACGAAGGGAAAGGCTTTGCAAATCCTACAATGAGAAATTCAATAGCGTCAGACCTCGTGAGAAGCCATATCATCTTCAATGGTATGAACCCTGAAATTGAACTCAGGGAACATCAGAAAAATGCGGTTGCCCATATCCTTTACGGAGGAAATACGCTTCTTGCACACGCAGTCGGAGCAGGAAAAACTTTTGAAATGGTAGCGGCAGCACAGGAGTCGAAAAGGCTTGGACTTTGTAATAAGTCACTGTTTGTTGTACCAAATCACTTGACCGAACAATGGGCGGCTGAGTATTTGCAGCTCTATCCGGCGGCGAATATCCTTGTCGCAACAAAGAAAGATTTTGAAACCAAGAATCGTAAAAAGTTCTGCGGCAGGATTGCAACCGGAGATTATGATGCAGTCATTATCGGTCATTCACAGTTTGAGAAAATCCCGATGTCCATTGAAAGACAGAGGGCAATCTTAGAACAGCAGCTTGAGGAAATAACCGAAGGAATTGCGGAACTCAAGCGAAACCGAGGGGAAAACTTCTCAGTCAAACAGCTTGAAAAGTCAAAGAAATCCATTAAGCAGAAATTGGATAAACTCAATGACCAGACGAAGAAAGATGATGTTGTAACTTTTGAGGAACTTGGTGTAGACAGGCTTTTTGTTGACGAGAGCCACTACTATAAGAACCTTTATCTCTATACAAAAATGCGTAATGTGGGCGGTATCGCACAGACGGAAGCACAGAAATCTTCCGACCTCTTTATGAAGTGTCGTTACCTTGACGAGATTACCGGAGGACGAGGAACAGTGTTTGCAACGGGTACACCTATCTCAAACAGTATGGTGGAACTCTACACGATACAGCGATATTTGCAGTACAACACGCTTGTGAAAAACGGGTTACAGCACTTTGACGCTTGGGCTTCCACTTTCGGAGAAACCATTACGGCAGTGGAACTTACACCGGAAGGAACGGGATACAGAGCAAAGACAAGGTTCGCAAAATTCTATAACCTGCCTGAACTTATGGCAATGTTCAAAGAGGTTGCGGATATTAAGACAGCGGATATGTTGAACCTGCCAGTACCGGAAGCAAAGTACCATAACATTGCAGTAAAGCCGTCAGAAATGCAGAAAGAAATGGTTGCTTCCCTTGCGGAAAGAGCAGAACAGGTGCGTGGCGGTGGTGTGGATTCAAGCGTAGATAATATGCTGAAAATCACGAATGACGGAAGAAAACTGGCTCTTGACCAGCGTATGTTAAACGATATGCTGCCTGATTTTGAGGGCAGTAAAATCAATGCCTGCGTCGATAACATCTATCGGATATGGGAAGAAAACGCCGACAAGAAATCGGCACAGCTTGTGTTCTGCGACTTATCCACTCCGAAGAATGACGGCACATTTTCCGTCTATAACGACATCAGGAAGAAGCTGATTGAGAGAGGTATTCCTGAAAGTGAAGTTAAGTTCATACACGAAGCCGACACGGATATGAAGAAAAAGGAACTGTTCCAAAAGACCCGTAAGGGAGAGGTCAGAGTGCTTCTCGGCTCTACTCAGAAGATGGGAGCAGGAACGAATGTGCAAGACAAACTTATCGCACTTCACGATGTGGATTGTCCGTGGCGACCTTCAGATTTGGAGCAGCGTTCCGGTAGAATTGTCCGTCAGGGCAATGAAAATCCGCAGGTAGACATTTACCGCTATGTAACAGAGCAGACCTTTGACGCATACCTCTATCAGCTTGTGGAAGGTAAGCAGAAGTTTGCAAGTCAGATTATGACGAGCAAATCTCCGGTCAGGTCGGCAGAGGATATTGATGAAACCGCACTATCCTATGCAGAAATAAAAATGCTTGCAACAGGCAATCCATATATCAAAGAAAAGATGGTGCGTCCGTAAACCGCCAGTTTATTGGCGGTGCGGTCTAATTGGAATACTCCCTTTAGCAAGGAGTAGGTAAAAGTATTAACGTGAAGAAATTCAAAACCTATCATTCTACAACTTATCTGATTTTGGAAACGAAACAGGGAGTGTAGCATGTTGTTGCTTGCAAGCAGGCAGACAGTAAAGAAACGATTAAAATTCCTGAGAAGTTGCTTTATTGTGAGAATGAAAATTCGTATATGAGGATAAAAGCTGGATTGCTTTAATGATAGTCAGAGCTGGGGTATAGCCTTTGCCCCTGCACGAAAGGAATTGAAACGTGCAGTGTCTTGGCAGTCGTATTTCCATTTTGTACGACTGCGGAATACTCAAGACAAAGCAACCACGAGTAGTGTGTAAATGGCGAACGTCATATATTACCGACAATACGAAATGCTAATGTTTTAATTAGACTAAACGGAGATTACCTAAACCCGAAAGGGCATGGTAACAGAGCTTCCGTAGTAGTCCGAGGAACCTGAATTAACAGGGAAAGCTGTAAAAACAGATGCGGGAAAGCCGCCCACATGGCGAAGGGAAGCAGTAAGTTTGGAAAATACAAAGAAAGGAAGGTGCGAGAGGCATTGAGAAATCCAATTAACGTATTGAAAAGCTTAAGCGAGAAATCGCAGGAAAAAACGTATAAGTACCAAAGATTATACAGGAACTTATACAATCCGGAGTTTTATCTGCTGGCATATCAAAATATTTATGCCAACAAAGGCAGTATGACTCCGGGAGTAGATGGCATGACCATTGATGGTATCAGCATGGCTCGAATTAACAGAATTATTGAGAGTATGCGAAACCAAAGTTATCAGCCAAAACCTGCAAGGCGTGAGTACATCAAGAAGAAAACAGGCAATAAGAAAAGACCGCTTGGTATTTCTTCCGCTGATGATAAACTTGTGCAGGAAGTAGTCAGAATGATACTGGAAAGTATCTATGAGGGAAGTTTTTCTGTAAAATCACATGGTTTCAGACCAAACAGAAGCTGTCACACAGCATTGATACAGATTAGGAAAACTTTTACAGGTGCTAAATGGTTTGTAGAGGGCGATATTAAAGCGTGCTTCGACAGTTTTGACCATGCAGTGCTTATCCGTATTTTAAGAAAACGTATAGAAGATGAAGCATTTTTAAATCTGATATGGAAATTCTTGAAAGCAGGATATATGGAACAGTGGACATATAATAAGACTTATTTCGGTATTCCACAGGGGTCGGGGTGTAGTCCGATACTTGCAAATATCTATCTGAATGAATTGGATAAGTTTATGCAGGAATTAAAGGAAAAGTTTGATGTTGGAGACTGTAATAGACGTAAAGTGTCCTATGAATATGAAAGTGTAAGGGGCAGGGCAAAACGCCTGAAAAAGAAATATGCCAAAGACTGGAATGAAGTCAGTGAAGAAGAACGAAACCGTCGTGCTAAGGAGATTAGAGATTTAAGGGCAATGTATACAAAACTGCCACGCTATGAAGCACGAGATACAAACTTCAAGAAGATACAGTACACAAGATACTGTGATGATTTTCTGATTGGAGTAATTGGAAGTAAGGAAGACGCAGAAGCCATAAAGGCAGAAGTAAAGAAATTCCTTGCGGAAGAATTAAATCTGACACTTTCGGATGAAAAAACAAAAATTACACACACGAGTGAATGTGCGGATTTTCTTGGGTATAAAATTACCGTTTCAAGAAATGAGGGTATCAAAAGAAGAAAGGACGAGGTAAAAACCAGACCTTTCAGTGGAGTAGTGAAATTGTATGTCCCGAAAGAGAATTGGATTAAAAAGTTGCTGGAATATGAAGCAATTAAAATTGTAACTGGCGAAAATGGTAACGAGAGATGGAAAGCCATGCATAGTGGCAAAGTTCTGAACAAGAGCGATATTGAGATTTTAAGCGACTACAATGCAAAGGTAAGAGGTTTGTTTAATTATTATTGTATTGCCGATAATGCCTATGTAATTGGAAAATTTGGCAGAGCAATGAAATATAGCATGATGAAAACTTTTGCATTTAAGTACAAGACCAAAGTCTCCAAAATTAAAAAGAAATATGTGAAGAATGGAGATTTTACAGTCAGCTATGAAACGAAGCAGGGTACTAAAACTTCTGTATTCTTTAATCAGGGATACGGGAAAAGAGAGGAATCTATTGCAGGACAGGTAGAAATACTGCCTCAATACAAGCGATATGATAAGCCAAACAGTCTTGCAAGAAAGCTGAAAACGAAAACGTGTGAATTATGCGGTGGTTATTGTACGGACTTGGAAATTCATCAAGTAAAAAAATTGAAAAATCTCAAAGGTAACAGCGAGTGGGAAAGTCTCATGCGAAAGCGTAGGAGAAAAACACTTGCGGTATGCCCTAAGTGTCACAAACAAATTCATTCCTGTGATGAAAAACGATAAGTTGAACTTATGGAGAGCCGTATACATCGAGAGGTGTATGTACGGTTTGGGAGGGAGTATGGTACTGTCGAAATAGATGACAGACTGTGCTTACCTCATGACTTAGACATTCAGGTGCAGAAGCTAAAGATGTTAAAATCCAATTTCTTATCGGAGAAATACGGACTGGAGGATAAGGTCATCAAGTTCTACCCACAACAGATTGCTTACTTAAAATCCCGTGTAGAGGGACTTACAAAAGATGTTGAAACAGCAAAATTACACCCGAAACCGATAGACGAGCAGCCGCTTGGAATGATGGTATCGGGTGTTTCTTATTCCGAAAAAGCCGAAGCAGGTCAGGCAATCATCAATGCCTGCAAGTCAATGAACAGTCCCGATGCGATACCACTTGGCGAGTACCGTGGCTTTCAAATGGAACTGTATTTTGATACGGTGCAGCGTAATTATGTTGTGAAATTAAAAGGCGAAACAAGCAGAGATGTACCGCTTGGCGATGATGCTCACGGTAATATCGTGAGAATAGATAACGGTATTGAACGCTTTGAGGAAGCACTTGCTGATACGAAAAACAGCCTTGAAAATACGGAAAAGCAGTATGAAACAGCGAAGCAGGAAATTGAAAAGCCATTTGCCAAAGAGGAGGAATTGAGAGCAAAAACTGCCAGACTTGATGAGCTGAATATCCTGCTCAATATGGATAAAAAGGAAAATGAGATTGTCGGCGGAGAGCCTGATGAGGGCGAAGCAGTCGGCGGCAGAAAGGAGAAATCGTATGAGAGATAAACAGGAAGGCGGTGGTCGATATGCCTTTTATCGCACCTGAGTTAATCATTCAGGCGAAGCAGATGGACTTATTAACCTACCTGAAAAATTATGAACCGTATGAGCTGGTTAAGTTTTCAGGTAACACCTATTGCACCAGAACCCACGATAGTTTGAAGATTTCAAACGGGAAATGGATATGGTGGTCGAGAGGTATCGGTGGCAGGAGTGCCTTAGATTATCTCATTAAGGTCAAAGGTTACAGCTTCCTTGAAGCGGTGGAAACCATTATCGGACACACAGCGATTCAGGCTCCGGTCTATGAAAAGCCACAGCCAAAAGATGAAAATAAACCGCTTCTTCTCCCTGAAAAATGTGCTTCCAACAGAGTGATTACAGAGTATCTTTTCGGGAGAGGAATAGATTTTGAAATTATCAATTACTGTATCTCTAATGACCTTATCTTTGAGAGCCTGCCGTATCACAACGTTGTGTTTGTAGGCTATGACGAGAAGAAAGAGCCGAAATATGCAGCCTACCGTTCCACGAATAAGCGTAGGATTATGGGCGATTGCAGTGGCAGTAAAAAAGATTATTCTTTTCGGCTTGGTAAGGGAAAATTGCAGGGAGGAAACCCAAGGTCTGTG
>OAUI01000086.1_pt1 | contig 14914 bp, 16 predicted proteins | sample 1501221 | NCBI WGS metagenome assembly OAUI01 (sample SAMEA2580015, study PRJEB22360) | human gut metagenome | biome: human gut; feature: human-associated habitat; material: faeces | place: Denmark | collected 2008/2010 | reverse complement strand
GATGTATCTTGATAGCAAAGGTAAGATGCTGCTAAAGGATATTGCTAAAGCTGTAGGTAAGCAAGATACACAGATTCGTAGGTGGAAATCATTAGATCACTGGGACGAGGAATTGAAAGGTAACGTTACTATTCCGAAAGATAACGTTACTAAACAGAACAATGGTATAGAGAAGCCGCCTAAAACAGAGCTATTACCAGAAGAAATAGAGACGCTGAACAATGAGGAGCTGACCGAGAAACAGCGCCTTTTTTGTCTATATTATGTAAGATGGTTCAATGCGACTAAGGCATATCAAAAAGCATATAGCTGCGACTACTTCACGGCAGCTGCTAACGGTCCACGATTGCTAGGGAATGCTAGAATAAAAGAAGAGATACAAAGAATCAAAGATGCAAAGATCAAACAGACCATGTATTCTACAGAAGATTACTTCCAGAAGATGATTGACATTGCCTATTCGGATGTAACCGATTATCTGTCATTCGGGCAGGAAGAGGTGCATGATAAAAACGGAAACACATTCATGATGAACGTCATAAACCTGAAAGAATCATGTGATGTTGATGGCACACTTATTCAGGAAGTAAAACAGGGCAAAGACGGCTGCTCTATAAAACTTGTCAGCAAAGAGTTTGCGCTAAAATGGCTGGATAAGCATTATAGCGAAGCTACGGACTTACAGAAAGCACAGCTCGAGCAGTTAAGAGCGCAGACGGATAAGCTTACCATAGCAAAAGGCGATGATGAACAGCTGTCAAAAGTAGATAAGATCCTGGAGGAGATGCAACGAGATGCTGAGCGAAAAGCAGGCTGAATTCATTCGTGAAGGGAATCATCGCTGGAACTTCAAGATAGGTGCCACCGGTACTGGTAAGACATATCTGGACTTTACCTATCTGATACCGCAAAGGTTGCGAGAACGCCACGGAAAAGAAGGATTGAATGCTCTGATAGGTGTTACACAGCAAACGGTCGAACGTAACGTGCTGGAGCCGATGCGTGAATACTGGGGGCCTGACTTAGTAGGAGATATCCGGAAGGGAACCAATAAGGTCCATCTATTCGGTGAGGATGCTTACGTATTGGGGGCTGAGAAGATAAGTTCTGTTGCAAGGCTGCGTGGTTCCACATTGAAATATTGCTACGGTGATGAAACAGTAGATTGGAACAAAGAGGTCTTTCAGCTGCTGAAATCACGATTGAGGACTGGATATAGCCTGTTTGATGGAACCGGGAACCCACAGCACCCAAAGCACTGGCTGAAACGATTCATCGACAGTGATGCAGATGTGTACTGTCAGCAGTATAAGTTGGATGATAACCCATTCCTTCCTGATGAGGTCAGAGAAGAATTGAAAAAGGAATATTTTGGTACTGTAGAGTATAACCGTTATATCCTTGGAGAATGGTGCAATGCTGAAGGACTGATATTCAAACCATATGCAGATAATCCAAAACTCTGGGAAGTAGAGATACTTCCTTTTTTTCAGATGGTTAATATCGGTCTGGATATCGGAGGTACGAAATCACATTCCACGCTCGCAGCTACAGGGATAGCACCGGCTTACAGCTCTATCTGCACTTTCTTGGAAAAGAAGATCACTCATGCGAAAGGTACGATCGATACGGTAAGTATCTGCCGAGCATGTGTGGAAATGATACAGCTCTGCATCCTGGAGGGATATTATCCTGCCTATATCTTCGTTGATAATGCGGAACAGGTCATCCTGAACAGTATCAGAGGATATGTGCAGCGAGCCGGGTATACGACGGTCGTGTGGGATTGCAAAAAGGTAGAAGGAAAAGATAGGATACTTGTCTATAACCTGCTGCTCGGTCAGAAACGTATGCTATTCCGAAATGTACCGACCGTATCAGAGGCGCTGGCTACGGTCCTTTACGACGAGAAAAAGGATGAGGATGCTATCCTGGATGATTTTACTACGGATGTCGATAGCTTCGATGCACATTTCTACAGTTGGAGCTTTTTCATGGATTACATTACCGCATTCAGATAGGAGGGATGCTATGAAGAACGTTTATGAGGTTCTAAAGGATTTGGGGCATGAGATTCCGGAAGAATTACAACAGTATTACGGAAACATCGAATACTGGAAACAATGGTGGCAGGGATATGTGCCGAAATTCCATCAATACAAGGTGACCAATATTGAAAAAGAATTGATGACAATGAAACGTAGATCCTTGAAAATGGCGAAAAAGGTATGTGAGGACTGGGCAAACCTACTTTTGAATGATAAGACCACGGTGATCATCGATGAGACGGTGGATGTGGGCACTGATGGAAAAGATGATAGCAAAGATAATAAAATAAACGAATCTCAGAAATTCGTCACCGGTGATGAAAATGAACAGGCTGGAGGCGTTTTTGGATTGTCTAAGTTCTGGAAGAATGGCAACAAGACCGTAGAAAAAGAGTACGCTCTTGGAACAGCTGCATTCATCCTTGTACCACACAAAGCAAAAGTGTTGAAAGGGAAGCTGACAGCAGAGAGTGTAAAAATCAACTGCATCAAGGAAGCCTGCTGTATCATACCATTATCATGGGATGGTGATGATATTACGGAATGCGCATTCGCCAGCAGCAAACAGATATCAGGAAAGTCTTATATGTACCTGCAGGTCATGCTGCAGCTGGAAGATGGCCGCTACAGGGTGGAAAATCATTACTATTTGAAAAGCGGCGATTCATATGGGCCGGTCAGCATCAATCCAAAAGGAGAAGCACTATGGTACATCCTTCCTGCGAAGCCCTTCTTCATATTGACACCTAACATCGAAAACAATATCCTAGAAACGACTCCGATGGGGATATCTGTATTTGCGAATGCGATAGACCAGCTTCAGGCATGTGACATCGCCTATGACAATATGTATACAGATTTCATTCTAGGCCGCAAGAAAGTGTTCATGAGTCAGGATGTCATCAGTACAGAGGATGTTTCTGTGATGGGAAGCGACGGTAAACCGAAGCTTGATAGCAATTGGAAAACCTGTTATCATCAAGAAGCCAATGGCTGGGGAAGCAATCGAACAGAGTATGTTTGTCAATGTCGGACAGCAGATGCCGACAACAGATAGATTCTTCCAGGAATACAATCCATCCCTGCGTGTGGAAGAGAATAAGAACGGTATCCAGTTTGCACTGAACTTGCTCTCCTCAAAGGTAGGGTTTGGTCAGAACAAGTATCAATTCAGTATACAAACGATGGCAACGGCTACTGAGGTCAAAGCAAGCAGCAAGGATCTGACAGAAAGTGTATGGAAGCAGCGTGTAGTGATACAGGATGTCTTGACCGAAATGACACGTTCGATTCTCACTATTGGAAGGGAGCTATGTGGTAAGCCTGTAAATCCAGATGCTAAAATTACTATAAAATTCGACAATACGATGTTCAATGATGAAGAGGCAGAAAAACTCATGGACATGCAATTAGTAAGTTCCAGTATCATGATGAAATGGGAATGGCGTGTAAAATGGCTAGGAGAGACAGAGGGAGATGCACGTCAGAAAACAGGGGAATCATTTGCGGAAAGTAATACTGCATCCATTTCTTATGAAGATGATAAAATCAAGAAAAAGGTTGAAGGTACAGAATAATGCTTACTCCTGAGTATTTGCAATCTGTTGGAGTTGATATCGAAAATCTATTTTATGATGCAGAAACAGATATACTGATTGATATAGCACGACGTATCAGGGAAAATGATTTCAAAATGACAGCCACTGCCGAATATCAGGTTCAGAAATTGAAAGAACTTGGTTTAGCAACAAAAACAATAAATGATATCCTTGCAGAAGCATTAAATACTTCAAATGAGAAAATTGAGGTAATCATGCAGGAAAGCATTTATAAAGCAATTAGGAGCGACATGCATATATATGAGGCTGCAGGCTTGGATGTATCCGGCATATCGTATAAAGAGCAAATTCTTAAAGGCACCAATGTTGCAAAGGGTGAAATCAAAAACTTATGCAAAACTACTGCACAGCTAGGAACGAACAAGTTCATAGAATTGCTTGATAAAGCATATTTACAAGCTTCTAGCGGCGCTTTTTCCTATGATATGGCTATAAGTAATGTGATCAATGATTTGGCTGCCAACGGGCTAGGAATGATAGAATATCCAACAGGCACAAGAAGACGAATCGACACAGTAGCAAGAACCGCTGTGAGAACTGCTGTTAATCAGAGTGCACTAAAGTGCCAGGAAGATGTGATGGATGAAATGGATGTAAATCTTGTAGAAACCTCTTCTCATTTAGGGGCAAGACCATCACATGCTGAATGGCAGGGAAGAATCTTCTGGCGATTGAAACCATATGGAAATTATAAAAACTTTAAAGAGGCTACTGGATATGGAACGGGAGCAGGTCTTGGAGGCTGGAATTGTCGGCATTCGTTTTATCCTTATTTCCCCGGATTGAGTGAGAGAACCTATCAGCATTATCGTAAAAAGGAAAATGAAGAGGTTTATCAGCTGGAACAGGAACAGCGTTATAACGAGAGGAAGATTCGTGAATGGAAGCGTAGGCAGGCTGTGAATAAGGCTGGCGGTGTAGATACAACGTTAGAATGTCGCAAGGTCAGAGAGTGGCAACAGCGTCAGGCAGACTTCTTGAAAGCTCATCCGGATGTGAAGAGAAATTATTCAAGAGAGATGATTGAAAAACGAGTCGTTCGAAAGAAGGTGTAGATATGTGTAAACATGCGTATATCACAAAGCGTCGAATCTATTATGATAAAGGATGCAGGGTCATACGGGAATATGATACCTGCATTTTTTGTGGACGCAAGACAGAAGAACGTCTCAGCTATATGAATGATCCACCGAAACGAAAGTTGCCCTATTTCGGACCACATTTCAATAGCCACGGCGCAAGGCGTAAAAAGGCGTGCAGTCAAGTGGATGCAACCCATGTGAATAAAGCGTAGACGGAAAGGTAAAAAAATGAAAAGAAAGTTTTTAGAAGATCTCAAGCTCGAAAAAGAAACGATCGATAAGATCATGGACGAGCATGGAAAAGATGTAACGAAACTGACAACAGAACGTGATAATTTCAAAAACCAGTATGAAACTGCACAAACTGCTTTGAAAGGTTTTGAAGGTGTTGATGTCAATGAACTGCAGACAAAGATATCCACGCTGAACACTCAACTTGCGAATAAGGATACAGAATGGCAGGGAAAACTTGATGAATTGGAATTTTCCGGTCTGTTGAAAGATGCTGTTAAAGGAGCAGGTGCCCGCAATGACAAGGCTGTTATTGCTTTGCTGGATGTAGCTAATCTTAAGAAAAGCAAGAATCGTCAGGCAGATATCATCACAGCCTTAGAAGCAGTCAAAAAAGACAACGGTTTTCTCTTTGAAGATGATGATCCACAGAACGTGAACCTCGGAGGAAACCATAACAATAAGCCAGAAACAAAAGAATTGACTTGGGAATCTGCCCTTGAAGAACACTATGGCAAAGAATAGGAGTGATGAATAGATGCCATTAACATTAGCACAAGCAAAGGTCGGCATGGCCGACAAAGTAGATCAGATGGTCGTAGATGAGTTCCGTCGGGACTCTTTTCTTTTAGACAAATTGATATTTGATAACGCAGTATCACCTGGTACCGGTGGTAGTACGATGACGTATGGCTATACACAGCTGCTTACTCCATCCACCGCCGAAGGACGTAAATTGAATGAAGAGTACAAACCGGGAGAAGCATTGAAAACTAAGAAGACTGCCGATATCAAGATCTTTGGTGGTAGTTTCCAGGTAGACCGTGTACTTGAAGATACGGCCGCAAAATCTGAAATCACATTTCAGCTGCAGCAGAAGACGAAAGCAGCTTCCAACAAATTTCATTACGATTTCATCAATGCAGATTCTGGAACTAACAGCACTGATTTTGATGGATTAGAAAAATTGGTAAAGGGCACTGATACAGAATATATCCCTTCTGCTGCTATTGATTTGTCTGATGAATCGAAAATTGCGGCAAACAGCAAGAAATTCGTATTTGAACTGGACCAGTGGCTGGGGACATTGGATGGACGCCCGGACATGCTACTCATGAACCGTCGTATGAAAACGATTATGAGCGCAGTCGCTCGTGAACTGAAATATTTCACGCAGACAGAGGATGCTTTCGGCCGTAAGGTGGACAACTATGACGGAATCCCTATGGTAGATATGGGGGAGTATTATGACGGTTTAACCACTGTTCCTTGCGTTGCTACAAACACATCCGGAGAAACCTCTATCTATGCTGTCAAGATTGGACTTGATGCTTGCCACGGAATTAGTCCTAAGGGAGACAAGCTCATCAAAACATATCTGCCAGATATGAAAGCGCCAGGTGCAGTAAAAACAGGCGAAATCGAAATGCTGGCAGGTATCGTGCTGAAGAACAGTAAGAAAGCCGGCGTATTCCGCAAAGTGAAAATCAGCGCTCCTGCTGATATAGTAAAACTAGCGAAAGGAAGCCTTGGAACTGCTGGAAATGCTAAGATTACAGGCCTGACTACGCAGAAAACATATAGTGTGCAGACTGGAAAAATAGTAAAATATTCGTCTGCCAACGGCACACTTGTAGATGAAAACAAGAAAGCCGCTTTAAATCCAGGAACTGAAATCACGGGCCTCACTAACGGGAAAACATATCTCGTTAAGCAGCTAGACTAGGTGCTATGATGATTGACCACCAGCAATATAAAAACTGCGGTGGTACTCTTGATGAAATAGAATTCAATCAGCTGGAACCAAATGTATGCCGGCTGATTGATTCTTACATCAAATCAAAAGTACCTTACTGGAGAGTGAGACCGATAGAAGAATATGGTATAGATTTCACTGAAATAATAACATTAGAGATTGACTTCATTTCTAAGAATGGAGGGCTTCTTGCATTCAACGGAAAATCGGATTTTCATTTTAAATCAGCCAGTACAAGTGGGTTTAATTTTGAAATTGATGATGCAAATATTCAGTTTGTGCAAGGTGTTCCGTTCTCTACGATCGCAAAGCAATTTCTCGATTACGAATTACTAAATGCCGGCTTAACGGTGGCTTGTCTATGATGTCACCTAGATTCTTAAGACCCCATCAGATTGCTATTAGATATAGGCTTGGTGAGGACGATAGTGGGAAATTGAAAGAAGCGTCTGCGATTATCAAATATGTTAAAGTGGATGAAACATACGGAATCAAGTTATCGAAAAGAGGAATAACATCAGACGATAAAGCTTTGATCACGATAGATTGTAATGATTTTATCGCTGATAAGAAACTTGTCGAAAAAGTCTCTAATGCTGAAACAGAATTTTCCATTCATGTGGATGATACCATCGTATATAACGACAAGGAATATCTGATCACTTCTGTGTCTAATATAAATCCTCTACGTGATAAGCCAGAATTCATCGAGATCATATGTCAGTAAGAGTAAAAATAGACCATGACAAAGTGATGAAACGAGTTGATAAAGCAAAATGGAAAACGATACTAGCATTGAAATCACAGATTGCAAAGGATACGAACGCAAACGTTCCTAAAAGAGACAGCTTTTTGAGAAATTCTGTATTTCGCAGCACATCCAAGAAAGACAATTTCTTAAAATGGGGAGGTTTTGCAGTCTTGTATGCCCATTTCCAATGGAAAGGAAAGGTCATGGTCGGAAAAAAATCCGGTAGTCCGTGGGCGAAACGTGGAGAAACGAAGATATATACATCAAGGAATCTATCTTATGGTACAGGTAGATCGGATTGGTTCGAAGTGACGAAGAAAGTCAAGAATAGTTCATGGATACGGTTTGCGAAACGTGTTTTCAGAAAGGAGTTTTAAATGAATTCAACGGATATTGTACAAGTAGAGGATGGATTGTACGAGTATGTGAAAAATATCAATGTCGATAGTATACCTTGGTGTCTCGAGTATTTCAATGATTCTAAAAATACATCTCTGTGTTTCAAAAGAAATGCAGACCCGGTGATAAAAGAAAAATACATATCGGGTGCGTATAAAGCTGAGTTTAACTTTAGTGTTCTATTGCAATCATCAAAGCGAGATACAAAAGCAATGCTTGACTTATCTAGGGTGCTATATGCATTGGCGAACGTGTTCGAAGAAGAAGAAAAACAAGGCTTTCCATCCTTGAAATTAGAAGGAGCAAGCCCAATCGGGTTAGAGATGACAGATTTGCCAGCTGACTATGAAGGAGAGGGCGTCAAACTTTCCACTTTCATGGCCGGCTTTAAACTAACTTATGAGAAGAAAGGAAGGTTTGAATAATATGACAAAAGCGATACCATCTAGAGAGCTTAGAACGGAGGATAATCTTCACTACGTTAAATTTGGTTCTGAAGAATCCTTTATTTTGGCTAATAAGGGTCTTACAGATTGGACACAAGCCATGAATCCTAATGTTGATGATGGGGTACAGTATATAGGAGAAAAGAATGCAGAAAGCAATCTGATGGGGTATGCGCCAAATGTTTCGTATGGCGGAACAGCATACCCATCTGACAAATTCGCTGCATGGTTATATTCTGTAGGAAAAGAAGAAAAAGTCGGCGAAAAATTCACTGAAGTAGAAGTTGAAACTTGGAATGAGATGGAAAAATCCGGAGAGTTCAAAGCATATCAGCGTATTTATGAAGTACAGCCTGATAATCCGGGATCAGGAGAAGGCGGCGGAAAGCTAGCATTAGAAGGAACATTTGCGCAAAAAGGAAGTGTTACGATTGGTAAGTTTAATATTTCAACGAAAACATTCACAGCTGATGGAGAGTAAGGAGTGATTACATGGAAGAAAGAATAATCACAGTCGAATCAAATGGGCTTAGAAAACTAAATGTCGATGGAAAGATATTTAACTGTGATGTCCTGGACTTAGATTCAAATGCGGTACTGGAAGATTTTAGGCAGTTCCAGATGGAAGACATCAAATTTAAAGATGGGCTATTGAAAGAGTGTGAACATGCGATTGATACGGTTTTAGGTAATGGCGCTTACAAGAAGATATTTAAGAGCGAAAGGTCTTTGCGACCATATTATCTAGTTCTGAAGTTAATGGAAATCTATCAAGATGAATTCATGAAGGAGCAAAGAGAAAAACAACTTCAGCTTGCTAGAGAAGAGAGGGAACAGGTAGAAGATATCTTAAATAATTTTAGTAAGTTTACGAATGAACTCCAAAAAGCCCAGGATAAATACGGTATAAGAAATGTGGTTAACAAGAGAAGATCTTCCGGATACCATAAGAATAGAAGATAGATGTTATAGAATAGATACAGATTTTCGTAGTTGGATACGTTTTGAATTGATTCTATTGGATGATTCCATCGACCCATACTATAAAACTTCTATTTGGATAAATGCTTTAGAAATAGACCCGGCCATACAGCGTGAAAATCAGGAGGACATACTACGTGCCCTTTTTTCTTTTTATCGGATGGGGAAACCTTCTAAAAAGGGGAAACCATGTAAAGATATTCCGTATCGCTTCGACTTTGACATGGATCTTATTTATGCAGCATTTATGCAACAATACCATATTGATTTGCTGACCGTGAATTTACATTGGTATGAATTCAAAAGCTTATTTGATGGGTTAACTGAAAATACACAGTTAATAAAGGTTATCGGTTATCGAACAACAGAAATTGATAAAATGCCAAAAGAGCAACGGAAAGAAGCGTTACGCTTGAAAGAGTTTTGGAAGATTCCGAATGATTTTATGTGTCAAGAGAATGATAGGACCCCACAAGAAATTGAGACTGAATTACTTGCACGTATAGAGAAAGAGGCGGGTGATAAGCATGGCTACAAATGATGGAGAGATCATCATTGAATTGCAACTCCAACAGGATGATTTTGAGAAGAGATTAAATGCAATCGAGCATAAAACGCAATCCTTTGGTTCAAGCATAAAGCGAACTATTGCAGCGCTTGGGCTTGGAAAACTTGCAAAAGATTTCGCCTCTGCAGGTATCAGTTTTAACGCTAGTATCGAGCAATATCAGACCTCATTTGAGGTCATGACTGGATCTGCTGAAAAAGCTACACAAATAACACAACAGCTTAAGCAAATTGCAGCAAATACACCGTTTGAACTGCCACAGCTAGCGGATACGACACAGCTACTCATGAATTATGGTTTCACCGCAGATGATGCAATGGAAAAAATGCAAATGCTCGGTGATATATCACAAGGGTCTGCGGACAAGATGACGCGTATAGCCACCGCTTACGGTCAAATGTCTTCAGCCGGTAAGGTGAGTCTAGAAGATGTAAAACAGATGATAGAGGCAGGTTTTAATCCATTACAAGAAATCAGTAAGAGCACAGGTGAATCTATGGCCAGTCTTTATGACCGTATATCTGACGGTTCGCTTTCTGTTGATGAGATAACTGCTTCTATGGAACGTTCTACATCAGCAGGCGGTAAGTATTTTCAGTCAATGGACAAGCAGTCACAAACATTGAATGGTAAGATTTCTACATTAAAAGATACATTTAATGAATTTGCAGGAAAAGCGATGCAGGGGCTTAGTGATGTTTTGTCTAATACGGTTATTCCTGCACTTACTGGGGTGTTATCACATAGTGATGAAATCATGGCAGTTTTGAATGCTTTGTTACCTGTTATTGTAGCTGTAGGTTCTGCATTTGCTTCTTGGAAAATTGTGAATTTCATTCAAGATATCCCTAAAATGATAGGAAGTGTAAAAACAGCAATACTTGGTGTAAACGCGGCTTTAGCAGCGAATCCAGTGGGAGCAGTGGTTGCTGCTATCTCAGCGCTTGTCGCAGTATTCCTTTATCTATGGAATACCTCTGAGGAATTCCGGCAGTTCTGGACAGATATGTGGAACGGCATTGTAGAATGGTTCTCCGGTATCATAGAAAGCATAGTCAATTTCTTTACAGTGACGATACCGGAAGCATGGGAATCTTTTAAAACGAATTTACAAGAATTATGTGACAGCATCGTTCAATGGTTCCAGGATGCATGGAACAGTGTCATAGCTTTCTTCACAGAAACGATTCCGGCGTGGATCCAGAGTGTGATCGACTGGTTCAATCAATTACCGTATAACATTGGTTATATGGTCGGACAGATCATTGGCCATTTCATCCAGTGGGGCATCGATCTGAAGAACTTCGTTACTGAAGATATTCCGGCATTCATAAACTCGGTAGTAGAATGGTTCAAGTCATTACCAGGAAAGATATGGGAATGGTTGAAGAGCGCCTGGGAGAAAGTCAAGACCTGGGGAAGCAATATATATACCAGTGCAAGAGATTGGGTATCAAAAACAATTGATAGCGTTGTCGATTGGTTTAGGTCTCTGCCAGGAAAGATTTGGACATGGCTCACAAATGCAGTGTCTAAAGTAAGGGACTGGGGTTCTAATTTATGGAACACTGGTATCAACGCCGCAAAGCAGCTCGTGGATTCTGTTGTCCAGAAAGCAAAGGAATTGCCTGGCAAGATGGTAGATATCGGTATAAACCTTATCAAGGGGCTGTGGGAAGGTATAGGAAGTGTAAAGGATTGGATCTTGGATAAGATCAGTGGATTCTGCGATGGAATCGTAGATGGTATGTTGGATTTCTTCAATATAGGTTCACCGTCCAAACTGATGCGGGATATGATTGGTAAATGGTTACCACCAGGTATTGCCGTGGGATTTGAATTGGCAGCCCCAAAAGCTTCCAAAGATATGACCAAAGAAGCTGGCAAAATGGTAAAAGACATTCAAGGTCAGTATGATGCATCTATTGGAGGATTTACATTGGAAAACCAACTCAATGTCGCAAAACAGGCAACGATAACGAACGCGTTCCCAAAGACCATGCAGCTAGTACGTAATGGTGTTAATGAGTTTAGATTCGTATTGGATAACGGTGCAGAAGTTGCGCATTGGCTTGCACCTGAAATGGGTGTTGAGCTTGCAGAGCTTAGATAGGAGGGTGTGACATGCGAATAAACAACAAACGGATGGAACGATTCCATATGAGAGTAAATTCTTTTACATATCAGCCCTATGCAGTAGAGCGTGAGGTCTTTCAGCCGGAGCGCTCCCTGCGGCCTGTTCTTGGAAAAAGAGTGTTGACACCGAAGAGTATGCAACTGATAGCTGAGTTTCGCAGCAAGAAGGATATATCTGATTTTCTGGCAGAGCTATTGAACCATGAAGAGAACATGATCGACATCGAAGATGGATTCAAATATCGGTGCTATCTATCCAAACTGAGCCAATCCGTAGACGAATACTGGCAGGGCTGGTACAGGGTGACGATCCCGTTGTCCGTCATACAGGAAGGAAGCAGACGCCAGTTGTTACTCAGTAAGGTTGACAACCATATCGTTGTCGCAGGTAATTGGCAAACAGAATGTGTGTATGAAATAACGCCAATGGCAGCTATGGATTCCTTCACTATTGATGGGCACACCATCCGGAAGCTGTATGCAAACAGAACGGTCTATTTCGATGGTGAATTGAAAAAAGTTTATACAGATACAGAGCCGAATAAATATCCGGATTGTACGCTGAAACAGAACAGCTTCCCTACATTGGATCCAGGAAGTCAAAATATCAGTATGAGCGGTACGTCTGTAAAAGTTGTATTGAAATATACACCAATTTTCGTATAGGAGGAACAAGATGCTTGAAATTTATACAAAGGAAGGTTGGTTACCGATTACCAATCGGCAGAATTACTATACAGCATATGAATATGATGGTACCCAGACTTTATGCTTTGACATTTCGCCCAGTGATGAAATGTACCGGTATATAGCCAATGAAACACCTGTTAGAAATGAAGAGAACCGCTATCTGATCAAAGATATCAACAAGAGAAAGACAGCATGCACGATAACCTGCAGCCTGGATATGGATGACTGGCATCAAAACGAGCCTTATCTCAACACGAAGGATATAGCAAAGTTTCAGACAAAGAGCCTATCAGAGATTCTGGAAGCGATCAAACCGTCTGGCTGGTCTATCTTAAACGCAGGTATACGGGATTATCGAAGGACCCTAGAGATGGAAGATGCGTCTGATTATGAAGTGTTATTCAAATGTCAGGAGATATTCAGTGTTACATACGAAATCCGTACACTTGATAAGCAGATCATTGTAAAGGATCCTGAACAGGTCGTAGATAAAGGAATCTATATCACCCCACAGTTGAATCTGGAAAGCGTTACGATGAAAGGCAATTCAAAAGATTTTGCCACCAGGATCACGGCATATGGAAAGCAGAATGAGGATGGCAGCTATGTGAATTTTGCATCCATAAATGGAGGTAAGACATACGTTGAGGATAATAAATATGCAGGCAAGGCGCATCCAATCTGGATCGTATGGAAGGATGAGCGGTATACGATACCGGAGAACCTACTTGCCGATGCGAAGAAGAAGCTGAAGGAACAGGCATATCCGATATTATCTTTTGAGGTTACTGTCAATGACCTTGCGGAAACAGATGATAGGTACAGCTTCCTGAAGATGGGGCTGTATGATATTGCGCATGTCATCATCGACGAGCATACGGAGATCATTGAAAAGGTGATCAAGCTGCAGAGATATCATGATTCACCAGAGAAGAACAAGATCACGTTATCCTCAGAACCACAGACCATTACAGGGAAGGTGAATGATGCGATATCCATTCTTGGCAACGATGGTGAAAAACTGAAAGAATCAGTGCTGCAGCAGGCGCAGGAGATGGCAACGAAGCTTATCAACGCATGGGCAGAGAAAGGATATATCTACCAGACGCAGAATGAGATCTATATCCTGGATGCATTACCGAAAGAGAATGCAAAGTATTGTATTAGGATGAATCTTGGAGGTATAGCATTCAGTCAGAATGGATGGCAGGGACCGTATAATTCAGCTTGGACGATCGATGGAAAGTTCAATGCAGATTTCATAACAGCCGGAACATTAAGAGGTATCCGGATCACGAATGGTAACAAATTTAATGTGGATGCGGATGGAAATGTTACAGCAAATGGATTAAAAGCGACTAATGCGGAAATCACAGGTAAAATATCTGGATCAACGATAACAGGAACACTATTCGATGGTGGAACTATCAGGACAAATGATGGAAACATAGGAGGCTGGAATATAGATTCCGACGGTTTGTATAATGGCACAGTAAAGATAAAGAATAGTGGAATCACCAATATATATACGTGGGCTGACGTTTTTATGGTTCGCATGATTGTTTCAAACATTGTAACAGCAGATGCAGATATGATATCTCATTATGATTTCAATGGTGATGGTAAAATAACTTCCGCTGATTACGTTGCTTTGAAGAATAGATTAAAGGCTATGTAGGAGGCGATTAAATGGATATAGTAGTAACACAAATCAAACAGATTGGTAGAGAGATAATGCTTGACGGGAACAGTCTTATAGGTTATCAGCACTCAGCCAATCTTTTTATTAAGCTTATTAAAGACACATCAGAAACAAATCCATTTAAGGGAATGGTGTTATCTGGTTACTGTAGCAGCTGGAAATCAGATATGCCGATTGTATGCCCTCTACAAGAAAAAGATGATGGAACATACATTTTGTTGCCTGATGGGGTGTTTGAAAACGAAGGCGATGTATATTTGTCTTTGGCAGCGATCAATGAAAATAAAATCGTCATTACATCCAACCAACTGACACTACAGGTGGATGGATCTAATAGAATTGTATCTAAAGTATCGCCATCTGAAAAGTATTGGGAAATCGAAGTGCTGAATGCTATGAAAGCGTGGTATGCCAATGTAGTTGACCCGACCTTCAACTCCAGTAATGAAAAACTGAATCAGCTGATCAGACGAACAGAAGAACACGAAGAAAAGGCGGAAGACCT
>OAUI01000071.1_pt1 | contig 22998 bp, 18 predicted proteins | sample 1501221 | NCBI WGS metagenome assembly OAUI01 (sample SAMEA2580015, study PRJEB22360) | human gut metagenome | biome: human gut; feature: human-associated habitat; material: faeces | place: Denmark | collected 2008/2010 | reverse complement strand
ACTACATGATGCGCTTTCGCGTTTGATGTAGCTGTATTGTGTCCCTGCAAGTGAATACGTATGCGGTGCCTGTCCGGTGAAAACCAGACGTACACGATGATCCGTTGCATGATTATCAATCGTTCCTGAAATACGGATATTATTCTTATCTATCAGCTCAAGCTTAATTTTATATCGCATACCGGAATTTCGTATTCTATCTTTTCTATTCTTCAGATTCTGAGGTATCTCCAAGGTACCTGTCAGGGTCATACAGCTGTAAGTCATATTCTGTACGCAGGAAACTTCTGCATGTTCAAAGTAATCTGTAAGAATCCAGTCATATTCTGGAGGAGAATAGTCAAAGCTGTCTCCCTCATCCCCGGACTCCTCCAGATAGATAGCGCTGCGATGCTCCCTATGACTCCTGTAATCAAAGATATGTACACCCTCTTCATCCTTGTGAATACGGAAACGGTTATTTTCAATATAAGGAACCTGCGCCAGTTCATAGCTGACAGATGGCTGATCAATATCCTGAATATACAATGTGCGATAGGAAAGCCCCTTCATATGATCAATCTGCAATATGATTTCTGTTTCATAGAAATAGCCCTTGGGATCCATATCACGGATATCTTTACGTAAAACACCACAGTTCTTTTTTACTGTCCCTGCACGCGTATACGGCAGCTCCTTTCCATCCAGAAGGATTCGGAAATCAGGTTTTCCAGTCTGTACAGTTGTATGCAGTGTCTGTGTTCTTGTATATGGCAGCGTATTGCATACCAGCAGAGGATATCCATCCTCCCTCTTCTGTACAGAAAGAGAAAGCAGCTTCATCAGAAATACCGTTTGAGAGGTTATCAGATTGTAAGCATTCTGTGTTTCCTGCTGAATATAGTCATTTGTTTCATCTGTCAGTGTCGCAGAGGAATGTGTCTGGCAGCGCAGCAGACGATTCCATATTTCATCGATCAGTCCGTGGTCATACGGGATACCCTGTGCATCCAGCATGGACATAAGAGGCTGAAGACCGTATGTGATCTTTCGCTCACAGGCATCCTGCAGTGCTTTGATATCTGCGCGTGCGGAGAAAATGGAACGGTGAACCCGATGATACTGCGTCGAGAACAGTTCATGCTCATGGCATTTTAAATTGTGACCATGCTCTCTTACACGATTGCAGAAGTCCTGCCATGTTGTTGATACAAATGCAATGTCTGTTTGCTGTGCGTTATACTCTGCTATTCGTTTTGGTATATCCAGCATTGCCGGATTTTGATCAAAGCCCAGCGGAAATACAAATTCGTGATCCAGTGTGGAATAGGACAGGAGCCGGTCAATCAGACTTTGTACACTGATTTTATTGTAGTCAAGAGCTGATTCATCAAATAATGTACCATTACGGAATGCATAGCATCCGTATCCATAGCCTGCAATCATTGTGCATACCAGCAGCTCACTGCCGTCATTTGATTTCATGTAAAATTCGCTGCCAAGCTTATAATCATCTCCAACACCGCGTGTTATGACAAAATCCTTAATTCCAAACTGATGAAATATCTTGGGAAAATCCCAGGAATGTCCAAAGGAATCCGGCAGATATGCAACCCTGGAAACATATCCGAGATTTTCGGCAGACTGCATGCCGAGTCTCAGGTTGTTAATGACAGATTCACCATTGCAGATAAAGCAGTCAAGCTGTGAGTGAAAGGGTCCGATTACGAGCTTTTTTTCCGTTACGAGAGTTCGTATGTATGCTTCGTCCTCCGGGTGAAGCTTTCTGTACTCATCCATCGGCGCACTCTGTCCGTCGAAAAAGAAATCTGTAATTCTTCCGCTTCGAAAGCCTTCCAGCATCTCCTTCATATTATAGCACAGCTGAACAGTTGCATCCTGTGCTGTGAAATACCAGATCAGATCCCAATGTGTATGATGAATACAATGTGCTGTTTTCTTCATTGCTGTTCCTCCTTGCACCTCTACTATATCAACCGCTGTCTTCAACAATCAATAGAGCACGGCACTTCCTTTTTTCAACATCTACAGGTATTCCTGCAATTTTTTCCAGACAGCTGTATATAGAAATTATGATATAATTTCTATGGAAGAAAGCGGATATCAGATGCTGTTTATTTTAGGCATACAGCTCTCACCTTCGGTATGCGTTCCGAAAGAAAAGCAGAAATTAAATCTGTATCTTTTCCGCAGGATCGAGATAGATACCGTATGGAAGGCTCTTGGCATACTATAATGGGTGATAAAAACAAAAAGGACAGTGAACTGGAGGCTTATCATGAAAAAAACACAAAGGTGGATGGAACTTCTGAATATACTTGTAGAGGAACAGAATTTTCAGACTGTGGCAGAGCTTGCAGAACAGGTCGCAGTATCTTCGCGAACGATACACAGCGATTTGCAGGATACCAGTTTTCTACAGCTCCTTCATGGTGCCGAGCTGATAAAAAAACCGAACATCGGAATACGTCTTCACTGTACACAAAAACAGAGAGAGGCGATTTACCGGCAGCTTCAAAAAAATCGCTTTGAGACATCTGTCCCCTTGGAAAAGGGAAATGATTTACATACGGTTCTGCATATGCTTTTAACTTATAGGGATGCGATCCGTATGGAGGATCTTGCAGATGCATTATACCGTTCAAAGTCCTCACTGACCACTGTTCTGGAGGAAGCTGAGAGACTTGCTGAGAACTATGACTGCAGACTTCGAAAACGTTCAAACTATGGTCTGTCTCTGGAAGGACACGAAGAGGATATCCGAAATCTTTTTTACCGTTTTGTAGACACTCTTCCGATGCAGGGATATCAGCATAATGATCTGGATGTCCGTCTGCCGGATGCATTATATGAAAAAATGAAAATGGTATTTGATGTTCAGATGATTCGGATGATTATCCCGATTGTAAAATCATCGGAAATCAATCTGAATACTCATTATTGTGATTATGATTTCGGTATGCTGATTCTCAAATGCTGTATATTACTTACGCGCTGTCAGATTGACAGGTCAGTTCAAAAGCAGACAACCATCAGCACTGATCTTCAGGAATATTATGTAGCCACCATCATGAAGCTGAAAATGGAGCAGACATTTCATGTAAGCCTTCCCGAAGAGGAAATATATTATCTGGAACGGGTGATTCTTTCAACCCGCAAGCAGCAAAACCAGGAGCAGTTTCAGGAGCTGGACAGTGCCATGCTGGATAGATTCATTTATCTGGTATCGGAACGTCTGAATGTCGATCTGTCAGAAGATAAACAGCTCAAACAAAACCTTTGCAATCATATGAAACCGGCAATCCGGAGAATGAAGTATGGTATCTCAAGTGAGAATCCTCTGCTGGAAGCAATCAAAACGAAATACACGGAGGTCTATGTCGCAATCATGACAACGATTGATAAGATAGAGGAAAGGGAACACATCTATTTTGACGCCAATGAGCTTGGCTTTATCTGTCTGCATATCGTCGGAGCCTTAAACCGCTCCAGAAATATCCGTTCCATACGCTGTTTATTGATCTGTGACGCCGGAATCACCTTTGAATCCTATATTAAAAGCATGGTTGAAACATCCTTTCGTGAAATAGAAATTGTGAACATTATAGGCAGTGATGAAATGAAAAAAGAAACGGGGCACCAGCATGATCTTATACTGAATGCTACAACGAACCGTCTGCATGCTTCCAATATTATAAATATCGATCACTTGTTTACAGAAGCATCCTGTTCGCAGATTCGTCATTGGATTTTTGCAAGAGAAATCAAGCATACGCTGGAGCTTCGCACAAAGTTTGACAGCTATCTTTCTTATTTTCAGGACAGCTGTGAAAATCGCAGAAGTCTCATTCATAAATACTGCACATATCTGGAGGATAACGGATATGTTACAGAAGCGTTTGAGGCGTCGGTTTATGATCGTATTCAGTATTCCTCAACAGCAATCGGACGTGGTGTTGCAGTCCCTCACGGTACGAAAAAAGCAGTGAAGAATTCCGTTATTTTAATCATCAAACTGGATCATACAATCACATGGGATGATCAGCTTGTTGATCTTGTATTCTTTGCGGCCATCGGTGAGGATATCAGTACGGAATACAGTAAAATATTTCGCCGCATTGTACGGATTGTCTCTGATGATGAGCAGACGCACATGCTGAAAAGCTGTAACAGTCTTGAAGAAATCAGAAAATATCTGTTTGATACCGAACAAAAAGCATAAGCTTTTTATATTTGCTCTTGCAATCCTTTCAGCTGCGTGTAGGATTTATGGTGAGGTGGTTACTATGAAAGAATTAAAAAGCTATATACAATCCGTCAATACCTGCAGTGATTCGCTGATTCGTGAGGTGTGGAGTGATCAGGATGAATGCTCCATGATATTTCCAAAAGGGGAAGTGGAAGGACTGGACGCTATCCTTGCTTCCTTTTATCACGGAGCGATGGCTCAGTATGAAACGCGCGACCTTCAACAGGATGATGTTAAGATTCAGGAATTCTGTGATATTACAATTGTACGCTTTTACTGGACGCTGTATGCGACGATGAAGGACAGCGGGGAACATATCATGAACAAGGGAAGGGAAACACAGATTTACCGCAGCTATCCGCAGGGGAAAAAGCTGGTGCATGTGCATTATTCCAGACTGCCGTAAGGCATGGCGTTAACACCTGTGAACATTCGTATATATCGACATGATTGCTGAACAGCAGAACAAGAAAAAAGCACGATTTTTCACAACCGTGCTTTTTCTATTGTCTGGAATGTAGTGTTTCACGAGTCTGTTCATCAAAATCCAGACCTTCAAACTGCATATGATAATACTTGGCATAGGTGCCGCCCTTCGCAAGCAGTTCATTGTGTGTTCCTCTTTCTTCCATGCCGTTTTCAGAGATAACGATAATTTCATCTGCATTGCGTATGGTGGAAAGACGGTGCGCAATTGTGATACAGGTTCTGTTTTTTGCCAGCTCTTCCAGACTTTTCTGAATATGCCGTTCACTTTCATTATCCAGTGCACTTGTGGCCTCATCCAGAATCAATATTCTTGGATCCTTCAGGAAGACGCGGGCAATACTGATGCGCTGCTTCTGTCCTCCTGACAGTCGTGTACCACGCTCACCGACATAGGTATCATAGCCATCCGGCAGTCCCATAATGAAATCATGAATATTTGCCTTTTTGGCTGCTTCGATGATTTCCTCATCCGTGCATCCGGGTTTTCCATATGCAATGTTTTCTTTTACACTTCCGGTAAACAGATATACATCCTGCTGAACGATACCGATTGCCTTGCGAAGGCTTTCCAGTGTCAGCGTTCGAATATCCTGACCATCCACACGAACAGCTCCGTTCTTCACATCATAAAACCTTGGAAGCAGGGAACAGATTGTCGTTTTCCCTCCGCCGCTTGGTCCGACCAGAGCAATGGAACGGCCTGCTTCGATATGTATAGAAACATCATCCAAAACATGCTCTTCCTCATTATAAGAGAAGGTCACATGATCATAATCTATGACACCCTGAACATTCTTCAGCTCCTGTGCATCCGGTGCATCCTGAATATCCGGCTCTGTTTCGATGACTTCAAGGAATCGTTTAAACCCGGAATAGCCCTTTTGAAACATCTCTGTAAATTCAACGAGCACCTCAATCGGGGCAACAAAGATGTTGATATACAGGGCATAGGTCGCAAGAGAAATTGGATCGAGTGTTCCGTTGGCAATAAAATATCCACCCGCAACCAGAATCGTCAGGTACAGCATCCCCTGAAAGAAATTATTTCCTGCATGAAACAGTCCCATCCGGTAATAGTTATTCGTCTTAGATTGCAGAAACAGCTGATTGCTGTGAGAAAATTTATCACGCTCAATGTCTTCATTGGCGAAGGATTTGACAACACGGATACCGGCCAGAGAATCCTGCAGGCTTGCATTGACACCGGCAATCTTACGGCGGTTATCCATAAAGGTTGCCTGCATTTTCTTATTCTGAAGCATACTGAAAATCAGCATGACCAGCGTTACTGCAATCAGAATCAGGGTCAGCGGTACGTGGATGTACAGCAGCAACAGAAAGGAACCGATAATTTTCAATAGCGAGATAAATACATTTTCCGGTCCGTGATGCGCGAATTCTGAAATATCAAACAAATCAGAAACCAGCTTGCTCATCATTTCCCCGGTATTGTTACGGTCATAATAGGAGAAGGACAGGCGCTCAAACTGATCAAACAGATCCTGACGCATATCGCTCTCCATACGTGCTCCCATAATATGTCCCTGCGCTGTTACATAATACCGGCAGATTGCACGAACGATATACATTACAAGCAGTCCTTCCCCAAGCAGAAGCAGACTGTCCATAATCATATCCTTTGGTTGAATATAAAAGGTAGTATTCAGATAGCTCAGAATCTGCGGAAATGCAAGATCAACCGCACTGATCACAAGTGCACAGAACATATCAAGAAAGAACACAGTCTTATATGGCTTATAATAGCTTATAAATTTCTTCATAACTTCCATTTAAAAATCCCTCCGTTTCGCATACTGCATTATTATACACGAATTAGAAGCGGCTTACAATTCATATCCACTGATTCCAAATCGTATAAAAACAGCTGTAAGCAAAAAAGGAGATATCTCCCTTCTGCATGCGGTCTGTGAAAACATACGCAGGCAATCATGCAGTTTAGATTTCTCATTCCGATACAATGGTAATTTGATTATCGTATTTTTTAAATCTGGCGGCAGACGTATCCTGTTCGATAAGAATGATATCGCCATTGGAATCCTTAACGATGTAGGCATCCTTCAAATGTCCGGATAGGAGCTTGAAAACCTGTTCATTAAGCTTTTTATATGTACCATGAGATACACGATCACCAGATAAATAATAAAGCTGATCCTCATCATCCAGACTGATATTCGTAAAGCTATCGGCACTGGTATAGGTTCCACGAATACCTTTTGCGAATCGATGCTCTTCCTTGCGTTCACTGACATAGGTGCCTATGGCATACAGCACAATAAAAAACAAGCAGGATACGAAGATGAAAGAGATTTTAATAATACGGTACTTTTTCTCTAAATTCATGATTTTCCTTTCTATGAATACCTGACTGCGATCTACAGCCTCTGAAAATATATTGTATACAGCTGTGTAATCATCAGTAATCATTTTAACCGTAATCATCATAGCATACCGTCTATAGGGATTAAACTCCATTTAAGCATTATTAAGATTGTTTCAGGCAAGTCTTTTTGCATAAAATGAGAGCTGCCATGCAATATAAAAAAATCTAAGTATTTACTTTGAAAATAATCAAAAACCCCTTATAATGAAAAAAAGGGTGATACGATGGGCATACGAATGTTAACAATCAACGTGAATGGGTATGACATACAGGCAAAATACAGGGAAGAGGATATCAAAACAGTATTTATGCCATTTCTTCAACATGTCATACAGCTGCAAAAGGAATCAGGAAAAAGACTCATAGTCTTTCTGGCGGCTCCTCCTGCAACAGGGAAATCCACACTTGCGATAGCACTCTGTCAGTTTGCCAGAGAATTGGGCTGTATGGATATGCAGTATGCCGGTATGGATGGATTTCATTATACGAATGCCTGGCTCGATAACCATTTTCAGGATGGAAAAAAACTAAAGGAACTAAAAGGTGCTCCGGAAACATTTGATGCAGAAGCAATGTATGCATTGATAAAGGAAACAAAAGGAAGCGATACCTGGTGGCCGGTATATGACCGTAATCTGCATGAGCCGCTGAAGCATAGGCTGCATATTACAGGCAGTATTCTTCTTGTGGAAGGTAATTATCTTCTGTTGGACGAGAAACCCTATCGCTCCCTTTCTGCACTATGCGACTATTGTGTGTTTATTCAAGCGGAGGAAAACCTGCTGCGTGACAGACTCATTGACAGAAAAAGCCGCGGCGGGCTAAGCAAGGAGCAGGCAGAGGTTTTTTATGAAAAAAGTGATCGCTGTAATGTACAGCGTGTCTTACATAACCGTTTGAATAGTGATGAGGTGTGGAAGCTTTGTACAGATGGAGGGTATCGGCTCATTTCTCGCAGCTTCGACGAATCGTGGCAAACATTCTGTGAATGAGAAAGGCAGTGATACACATTGCCGTGATATAAAGGAGATTGCCTATCCATATGCCGGTACGCTTCATAATTTGAGAGAATACAGGCTGGGTAGTGATTTTGTAAGGACTGATATAAAACATATTGATATCCCCGTAGGAATGAAATAAAACATTGAGCAGTGTGGCAGCTCCTATGCAGATAAGTAAAATCGGAAGGGTTTTTATAAACCCTGAAAGAGAGGTATCACCGTGTCTTGAAAAGCCGATGAAAAAGCCGACAAACAGAAGAAGAAAGTGCCAGACAAAGGCATGCAGCGTCAAGGTGATATAAGGATGCATGAGGCCATCCGGAACCAGCAGCGCCATAAGACCGCCAAGCAGATTGAAATCCATCAGGAAGGTTTCCAGAGGAATCAGCCATCTGCTTTTTTTCATAAAGGGAAGAATTGCACAAAGATACATGGGAAGACTGCATAGCTGAAAAGGGAAAATCCACCAGTCATAGGTTTTGTTATCCATAACATAAAAATGAAAGAGCTGCTTGTATAATTCGGAAAGCAGTAAAATAACTGCAATAGCAAATAATATACGGTGATAGCTGCGATCACTCACCCTGCGCAGCTTCCATGCCAGCGCAATAGACACAGGGATACCGACTAGCAGCATAACGATATGAAATAGTCCATAGGGCTTTGGCTCAGCCATTGTCCATGCCGTCGCATTCAGAAAATTCTCCATGCGATCACCTCCTGCCTATAGTATGGACACGATAGTATGAAACTGCAATAGAAAAAAGTGTTTTCACTGGAAGCAGCATTGAATCAGGAGGTATTCCATACTGCTTAGCAATTTTCCTTCCTGTATGTTCCCCCTTGTGATACATAGGGATCGTTCCATGATTTCACTTGATAAACTGCATACCCGCTTTATGGTTCATGCAGACTTGAGAAACTCAAATCATAACAGCATACTGCGACTATCAATTCTGTTATACACATGTCCGCGAAGAAAGAAATAAAAGGGATGCTCCTTTCTGCCGTGAGTGTGCAGGCAGGCGCATCCTTGTTTTATGTACGTTGAAAGCTTGTAATCATAATGAAAACACATAAGACCAGAAAGAGGATCGATATCCAGTTACTGAAAAAGGTACGAACACGGGAACCTCTGTTATGAATTATATAATTCCGTATGATCAGTCTTTTCTGATAGAGAGTAAACATCGCATACAGCAGAAACAGCGCTTCCAGTATAAGAAAGACTGTAGAAATCTGGCCGTTGTCTGAAAGCAGTGAGACTTCCATGATTGCAAAAGCGTTATTCAGAAAATGAATCGCTATCCCGGGCAGAATACTTCCTGACTTCAAAACAACATAGCAAATCATCATACTGAGAGCAAAAACAGGGACACTCTGCGGAAGATTTCCATGCAGCAATGCAAACAGCAGACTTGTCACAAGAATAGCGAAGACATTTCCATATCTTTTCAGCGTTTGCAGTATCAATCCGCGAAAGAGAAGCTCTTCCATGATCGGCGCAATGATACAGGCGGAGAGTACAATGCTTAGATTGTAGGTGATATCCGGCTTCATAGAGAAATCCGGCGTTGTCATGACCCAGCCAAAATGGATGAGGATCTGATTTATCAGCTGTATAAGAATTCCTGCTGCTCCAGACAATCCCATAGCGATAATCGTATAGCGAAGGATGGAAAGAAAATTCCATTCCTTGCATAGAGAGTACGGTATTGTGACATGCAGCTTCTTTTTATATATTACAAGCGTTAAAATCGTTACAAAGCAGGTTGCTATCATACTGAAGATGTTTGTGATTGTTTCAAGCTCTGTTTGCGAAGCGCCTGACATGATGTATGCACTGCTTATGATTCCTAAGGTAAAGGCACAGGCAAATAATAAAATATAATAGAAAAGCAGAGAGCCGGCTATACGTTTACAGTCCTTTTTGCATAGCTGATCTTTATGTTCCTCTTCCAGATACGGCTCATGTTCCATACGGATACCTCCTATCGGTCAAAGAGCTTACGTCTTGCAGTAGATTGAATAAACAGCTCCTTTAGCCCGTCCACATCATCCTGCTCCAGGGTTGCTTTCAGATGATTGACCTCCTGTATGAAATCATCAATTTCCCGAATCAGGTTCTCTTTATTCAGAAAGAATACCTCACTCCACAGATTCTCGTTGATTTTCGCAATTCTTGTCAGATCACGAAAGGAGTCACCGGTGTATTCTACCAGGTGGGTGTTGTCATTGGTGTTCATAAGAGAAACCGCAATAGCATGTGTCAGATGTGAAACAAAGCCGATCATTTCATCATGCTGTGCAACGGTCAGCTCGGAGATGTTACTGAATCCGAGTATTTCGGCAAACTGGCGCATGGTCGCAACTGCTTCCTTCGTATTGCTTTCTGTGGGCAGAATAATGAAGTTGGCGATATGGAAGATGGAATCGTCTGCGAATTTTACTCCGCTGACTTCCTTACCTGCCATCGGATGAGAGCTTATGAACTCCACATCCCTGCGAATGATTTTCTGAATGGGTTCTACAACACCTGTTTTCACGGAGCTTACATCTGTAATCAGAGCACCGGGCTTGAAATATTTCTGATAGGTGGTTATCCAGTCTACCGTCATATTTGGATATAGTCCGCTTATTATGATATCAGCTTCCTTTATATAGTCAATATCAAATGTTGAACCGCGATCGATGATGTTATGCTTGATTGCATAGTCAATGCTGAGCTGGTTGATTTCAATGGCATCAACATGATAGCCGTTTTTCTTTAAGCCCATGGCATAGCTGCCACCGATCAGACCTAATCCGACAATAAGAAATCGTGTATTCTCCTGTATCATAACAGCTCCACCTTTCCACCAATGGACTGTAAATCTTCAAAGAATGTAGGATAGCTTTTTTGAATTGCCTGAGCACCATCAATGATGCAGGAGGTGTTGCTGCAGGTCGCTGCGACACTGAGCGCCATAACGATACGATGATCATTATGGGAGGAAAGCTCGCTCGCACAGGTATAGGAGGAGTTGCCGGTAATAAAGATTTCATCCTCTGTGGAATGAATATCCACACCGAATTTGCGCAGCTCCTGTTCCATTGCTTCAATGCGGTCACTTTCCTTGATACGCAGTCTGCCTGCATTGTAGATATTGGTATTTCCCGGGGAATACATAGCAAGGACAGTTAGGATCGGTCCGAGATCCGGGCAGTCCGCAAGATCGATTCTACAGCCATGCAGGCTGCTTTTATAAATATGATAGCCGTTTTTTACCTCTTCAATGCGTACACCAAAGTCCTTCAGTATCGAGAGAATTTTTTTATCTCCCTGCCTGGAATCGTGATGAACACCGGTAATGGTAAGATCATGATTGCATGCGGCAAGAACAGCAAAGAAGGCAAGCTGTGAATAGTCTCCTTCGATCGTATAGTCACATGCTGTATACTGCTGATTGCCCGGAATATGAATGGTCAGATCATCTTCGAAGGAAGCTTGTATGCCATAGGTTTTCAGCATTTGCAGCGTGAGATCAACATAGCTTCTGGATTCAAAGGGCGGAAGGATGTGAATGGTGGAATCCTCCTGCAGGAGTGGCAGTGTGAACAGCAATCCGCTGATAAACTGTGAGCTGACATCACCCTGTAATGTAATATCACCGGATTTCAGACATTCACGGATCGTGATACCGGATGCATCCTGTCGGAAGGTGAGCCCCTGCGCGTGGAACAAATCCTCATAAACCTTCTGCGGGCGCTGCAGCAGTCTGCCCTGACCGGTGAAGGTGATTTCCTGATTGCAGAGAGAGAAAATCGGAATGAAGAAACGAAGAGTGGAGCCGGATTCACAGCAAAACACTTCTTTGTTCTTTATTGTAAAATCTTTGATTCCGGTAACAGTAACCTGATCTGCTTCCATGCGGATATCGGCACCAAGCTGCTGCATGCCGGCAATCGTGGTTTTGATATCCTGCGAATAGGCAACGTTTTTTATGACGCTGGTGCCGTTCGCCAGAGAGGCACAGATAATCGCACGATGTGCCATGCTTTTACTTGGCGGAATGACAACATGACCACTGCAGATGGATGGAGCTACATGGGCTTTCATTTACATCGCCCTCCCGATTACACCTGCGATAGCCTTTCCCTTGCGGATCAGCTCTTTAAAGTTATCCGGCTTGAGAGACTGTGCGCCATCACTCCATGCGCATTCCGGATGATCGTGTACCTCCACAATCAGTCCGTCGGCACCAGCTGCGATTGCTGCAAGCGAAGCTGCCTCCACCAGCTCCCAATCACCGGTCGCATGACTTGGATCAATGATAATCGGAAGATGTGTTTTTTTCTTGATAATAGGAACTACACTCAAATCGAGGGTATTTCGTGTATAAGGTTCAAAGGTGCGGATACCACGCTCACACAGCATGACATTCGTATTTCCTTCAGAAAGAATATACTCTGCGGACATGATCCATTCTTCAATCGTATTGGCCAGTCCACGTTTCAGCAGTACCGGCTTGTTTGTTTTTCCAACAGCCTTTAAAAGGTCAAAGTTCTGCATATTTCTGGCACCGATCTGAATGACATCGACATACTCTACAAATTCATCCAGCTTATCGGCACTCATCAGCTCAGTAACAACAGGAAGCCCGGTTTGCTTTCTTGCCTGTGCAAGCGCCAGAATTCCTTCTGTTCCCATACCCTGAAATGCATACGGACTTGTTCTTGGCTTGTAGGCTCCCCCACGAAGCATCACTCCTCCTGCATCCTTTACCTCATGAGCGATATGACAAATCATATCTTTCCCTTCAACAGAGCAGGGACCGCCAATGACAACGATTTTTTCCTTTCCGCCGATGTGAATGCCGTTTACCTCTACTATCGTATCCTCCGGATGAAACATCCGGCTTGCCTTCTTATACGGGGATGATACGCGGACAACACTTTCCACATGCTTGTTCGCCTCAATGCGCTTCGGGTCAACCTGTGATGTATCTCCAACAACGCCGAAGACATTGAGGTTTTCACCAATACTCTCATGAATCTGAAGCCCCTTATCCTTCAGCTGCTTCATGACATGCTCAATATCTGCTTTTGTTGCACTTTTCTTCATTGTGATAATCATATCTGCTTCCTCCTCTTATATATGTTACTGTGCCGGTGTTTTTTTTTATTTCATTGTCATGGTTGCTGATCGCTCCATCAGCTGATCCAGAATGCCGATGGCAAGCACACTGTCCACGACGATTCTTGCCCGATGGATAATTGCCGGATCATGACGCCCCTGAATCTGAAGCTTCACTGCTTCGTGAGTCTTTAAATCCACCGTATTCTGTTCCTTATATATAGACGCTGTCGGCTTGATAACCGTACGGATGCGAATCGGCTTTCCATTGGAAACCCCGCCATTGATTCCACCATTGTTATTTGTAGCGGTATGAAATCCCTTGTCATAGGTGATCGGATCATTGGCTTCACTTCCATACACATCCGAAAAACCAAAGCCCAGACCGAATTCAATTCCCTTTACCGCTGGAACACTGAATAACAGATGACTCAGTGTGCTTTCCAGCGAATCGAAGAACGGTTCTCCCAGACCTGCACTGTCGCCTTCATTTGCCGCTTCCTCTATCATCGCTTTCATATCTGCAGCTGCTGTATCATCCAGTACCGCAAAATCCATTGTATTGACACGTTCCATCTGTTTCTGTAATTCTTCTATATTCTCAGAAAACGGAATATCCTCTATGGCTCTGCTTTTCTGAATATGGCTTCCTATCAGAATTCCCTTTTCCTTCAGTACCTGCATAGCGATTGCACCTGCCGCTACCAGCGGTGCAGTGATTCTGCCGCTGAAATGACCGCCACCGCGATAGTCCTGCCAGCCCATATACTTTTCATTGGCAGTATAGTCTGCATGAGAAGGGCGCAGCCGATATTTCGTCTTTTCGTAATCATGACTTCTTGTGTTTGTATTTTCAATGAGAATCGTCAACGGTGTACCGGTTGTATGACCATTGAAATAGCCACTGACGATATGCAGCTCATCTGCCTCTTTTCGCTGTGTGGATATTCTGCCCTTTGCTTTTCGCTTTTCCATGACGGAGGCTATAAAATCCATATCCAGTTTAATTCCCGGCGCAAGACCGTCAATCACGCAGCCGATGGCTTCCCCATGGCTTTCTCCAAAAATTGTCACAGAATAATTATGTCCGAATGTATTTTTCATGCTTGTGTTCCTTTCAATATAGTACGTACTTCATCAAGCGGGGTTTCTATCAGTTCCGCTGTTCCTGCCTTTGGAACATGAACGATCGTTACATGATCACCGTCCGCTTTCTTATCTCTGCATAAAAGCTGATATACCGCTTCCGGGTCAAAGTCCACATGTGTGGGGATACCCAGACGCTCATACACGCTGATAACACGCTGCTTCAGCTGTTCATCCTCGATAAAATACAGCATTCCCAAAGCAACACATTCCCCGTGCAGATACTCACTCAGGTGATAATAGCTTTCAATGGCATGTCCGATGGTATGACCGAAGTTCAGAATCTTGCGCAGTCCCTGTTCCCGTTCATCCTGCTCGACAACACTCTTTTTCACATACAAAGCTTTTTCAATAATCGTATCCAGATCTTTTTCAATATCTCCATGCTCAAACAATGCAAACAGGGAGGCATCATAGATCAGTCCGGCTTTCAGTGCTTCCATCAGGCCGTTGATATAGTGCCTTCTGGGAAGCGTATGCAATGTTTCCGGATCGATAAAGACCATTTTTGGCTGATAGAAGGCACCGACGATATTTTTAACCTCATCCAGATTGATAGCAACCTTTCCACCGATACTGGAGTCTATCTGTGAAAGTGTGGTTGTCGGTATCTGTATGAAGTCGATTCCCCGCATATAGGAGGCTGCCACATAACCTGCCAGATCACCGACGACTCCTCCTCCAAGAGCGACTACACAATCCTTTCTGGAAAACTTGTGTGCCAGCAGATCCTCATTGATTTCCTTGAAGACGGCAAGGTCCTTGGAATCCTCCCCCTGTTCTATGACATGCACATACCCTTTCTTACATTGTTCCCGTACGATATTTGCATAGGCCTCCGGTACGCCGCTGTCTGTAACAATCATCACCTTGCGGTTTAAATCAATATAGTCATTTAAACGATACAGTATCCCGTGTTCCATCAGGATGTCATATCCGTTCTCCTTTAAATTAACGTGTAATTTCATAACAATATCCTCCCTTTTATGAAAAAAAAGCATCCTGTGTGTATCGCAGATGCTTTTGTGTGCTCGTTATAAAGTGAAAATAACCATGACTTCTTCAATGGCTTTATAACGGACTATTCAAAGTAATAAAAGTATGCTTTCTGTATCATGGTCAAATCACTCCAATTACCAATATGATAATATACTTTATGCATAATTACAAGAAAAAAACACAAATTTATGAAAATAATTTCAGTTTATGAAAATGCAATGAAAACATGATGCCGCTATTGCTGATGACAGAGTTAAGACGGTATAGGAGGACTCTATACAGCTATCCGTTACAGCACAATGAGTTTTGGATGATACTATTTGCACACAATTTGTAAAACTTTTCATAAATTCATGTAAGTTTTGAATTTATGATAGGAAGTTAAATAGAATTATTGTATAATATTGTGGAAACAGGGGTGAGTTTATGAGTTTATTGGATGATGCCCGAAAACGGATCAATGCGATTGATGAGGAAATGGCAAAACTTTTTGAACAGCGCATGCAGGCGGTTGAAGATGTTATCCGTTACAAACAGGCGCATCAGATGAAGGTTTTGGATACATCAAGAGAACAGTATGTTATTGAACATAATACAGCATTTATTCAGCGTGAGGAATACAGGGACAGCTACATAGAATTTATCAGTGAAATGATGGCAATCTCTAGAAAATATCAGCGATCGATCATCAACCGGGATCTTATCGGTTATTCCGGGACAGAAGGAGCATTTTCCCATATTGCTGCTGAGCGGGTGTTTTTGGATCACCGAAAGAAAAGCTATGCCTCCTTTGAAGACGTATTTCATGCAGTAACGGAGCGGGAAGTGGCCTATGGAGTCATTCCGTTTGAAAATTCATATACTGGTGAAGTGGGAGAGGTACTGGATCTTCTGATGCGTTATGATGTATATATCAATGATATATACGATTTGCAGATATCACAGAATCTGCTAGGTGTAAAGGGAGCATCTCTAGCGGATATCAAACAGGTGTATTCCAAGGATCAGGCGATATATCAGTCAAAGAAATTTCTGGAGGGACGCGGCTATGAGCTGATACCATATCCGAACACTGCGCTTGCGGCAGAGTATGTTGCGAAAGAAAATGATAAATCCAAGGCTGCCATTGCCGCGAAGGAAAATGCAGAGCTGTATGGTCTGGATATACTTGCGGAGGATATCAATACAAGTGAACAGAATACGACACGCTTCATCATCATCAGTAAACAGCTGATACAGCAGGGCAATCGCTTCTCGCTCGCTTTTACCACACACCACAAGGCAGGTGCACTCGTACATGCGATGAATATTATCGCTCAGTATGGATTTAACATGCAGAGTATTAAGTCCAGGTCGATAAAGGAACGTCCATGGGAATACTATTTCTATGTGGAAATAGAAGGAAATCTGAAGGATGCAAAGGAACAGCATCTGATCCACGATTTAAAGGAAGCATGTGAAGAGGTAAAGATACTCGGAGCATATCAAAACGATGAAAGAAAGCAGGGATGAATATGAGTTTTGTAAAACAGAACGTCAATAAGGCGCCAATCGAAGATACAGTATTCGCTATTGTGAAAAAGGCAAAGGAAGCCAAGGCTGCCATCGGTGCAGAGCAGGTTGTCGATGCGACCATCGGCTCTTTATATAATGAAGAAGGGAACATCGTTGCCTTTGACAGCGTGTTTACACCTTATAACGAAATAGCAAAGGAAACAAAGGCTACCTACGCGGCCAGCTTTGTCGGCAATGATTCTTTCCGTAAGCAGGTTTATGAATGGATCGTGGGCGGCACGGGCTCAACTCTGGTACACAGTGTGATTGCCACACCGGGGGGGACCGGGGCAGTAGCGATCACCATGCAGGAAATACTGGATGAAGGGGAAACGGTTATTCTCCCTGAAATCGCATGGGGCAGCTATAGGCTGATGGCGACCATGGATAATCTGAAGGTGAAAACCTATTCTCTGTTTGAGGGAGATCATTTCAATGTAGAGTCCTTAAAGGAAGCCTGCCGTGAGGTTATGAAAACGCAGAAGAAGCTGCTGCTGGTAATCAATGATCCATGTCATAATCCAACTGGTTACTCTATGAGTATGGAGGAATGGCAGGAGATTGTGGCATTCCTGAACGAATGTGGAAAGGAAGTGCCGGTAGTGCTTCTCAATGACATTGCTTATATTGATTTTTCTTATGATTTAGAGCATTGCCGAAATTATATAAAGACATTTAATGATTTTTCAGAAAATGTTATGGCTGTAATTGCCTTCAGCTGCAGCAAGGCGCTGACCTCCTATGGCTTGCGTTGTGGTGCCGCTATTCTGTTGGCACAGACAAAGGAAGCTGTACGCGATGTGGAAATCGTATTTGAGAAGGCGGCCAGAGCTACCTGGAGCAATGTGCCGAATGCTGCTATGGAAAATTTCACATATGTTACAACAACCAATTATGATGCGTATATGAAGGAAAAGGCGATGTATGTGGAGCTTCTGAAAAAGAGAAGTGACATCTTTACAGAAGAAGCAGATGCCTGCGGATTGGATTACTATCCTTATAAAGAGGGCTTCTTCGTAACTGTGAGAATCGAGGACAATGCATTGCGTGATGTCTTCCACGAAAGCCTGATGAAGCAGCATATTTATACAGTAAAGGTAAATAAGGGCATTCGTGTTGCGGTGTGCTCTCTAAGCAGTGAGAAATGCAGAGGGCTTGCGAAGCGCATGAAGGAAATACTTGATACATGTAAATAGACGCATATTACATTAGCATGATATAGATAAGCAGACCGGGTATTGCGGTCTGCTTTTACGCTTTTCGTAATCCGATGTATTCACTTTGTATATCGTTTTTTTAGCTTTTCCAGTTCATAAAAATATAATCCTATAATCGGTAAATCGCTTTTTGTAATAATCTCCGCATTCTGACTTTAAAAGCTGCATCCTGAATACCATCTTCTAAATCCGGTAAGACATTGTAAAAAGTGCCGTTTTTTTCTGCTGCTTTTCTGAATTTACTATCATGGAGATACGGAGCTGTTATATATGACAAAATCAAGCACGCCTGTTGTTGCTGTCTGTCTGGGACAAGTCACCATGAACGCTTATTCCCATACATAATTCCTTCATCAGAGTCATTGTTATCGTTCAGTACTTCTCAGCTTCCTGTAACTTTTCCACCCTTATAATGGCGTAGTTTTGCAGCTTTACTTACCATTTTAAATTTCAATTTTACAATTTTCCCATCTTTTCAGTATTCGAAGGAATATGTAAATCAGAATATACATCATAGAAACCAAATTCGTGCAGTTCGAATGAAGGTTATGGTATAGTATAAGAAAAGAAATGAGGGATAGCATGATACTTTTTGTAAGCGGACGCTGTGATATACCGGCATTCTACAGCACATGGTTTTTCAATCGGCTTCAGGAAGGCTTCGTGGATGTTAGAAACCCGTTCAATCCTCATCAAATCAGTCGTATTTATCTGAATGAACAAAATATTGATGGTATTCTGTTTTGTACAAAAAATCCGATTCCCATGATGAACAGACTGGAGGAAGTACCCTTTCTCTATCAGTTTCAGATTACGCTGACACCTTATCATGAGGATATCGAGGAACATGTAGCATCCAAAAAGGAAATCGTAAATGCGGTAAGAGAAATGTCACTGCGACTGGGAAAGGATCGTGTAATCGTTCGCTATGACCCGATCCTGCTTACTCCCAAATATACCGTGGAGTACCATCGGCGGGCATTTGAAAAGCTGTGCAGCCAGTTGGAGGGCTATGTGGATACAATTATCATTTCATTTGTGGATATGTATAAGAATACGGCAGGCAATCAGAAGCGTATGCAGCTACAGGAAATGCGCCGACAGGATATGCTGGATGTCGGAAAGGCACTGGGCAGTGTCGCTGAGCGCTATGCTGTACATATACAAACATGTGCAGAGGATATTGATCTTTCCCCCTATCATATTCACAAGGGACTCTGTATGGATCGTAAAAAGCTTGAGAGACTGGTACAGCATTCCTTGGATCATATTCAGGGAAAGGGTGTGCGATCTGTCTGTGGCTGCATGCCGACGGTTGATATCGGTGATTATAACTGTTGTCCGCACGGCTGTCGGTACTGCTATGCCAATTATAATGAAAAACAGATTGCGGAAAGAATGAAGCTCCATGATCCGCAAAGCAGCGTCCTGCTGGGACACCTTGATGAAGAGGACAAGATTACGATACGAGAGGATAAGCATATCCGTCAGATTTCACTGCTGTAGGACGAAAATATTTTCAGGTATGATAAGGAAATCCTAACTTGAAGTTTCTATTGCATAACTTGTTCTATCCATGCCATTTTCCTTTTGTTCGTGATTCATAGCGTGGTATAATAAACACACAAGGGAGAATGAATTGTTTGCCAATTGGTATAGAGAACTTCAAACTATGATAGATGAAGGTTATTATTATGTTGATAAAACCCTATTCATTAAGGAAGTGCTTAATGAAAAAGTTGCACTGTACACAGGACCGCGTCGGTTTCACAGAATAGTATCGCGATACCTTTGGTATCCGACAAGAGGCGCGCTAGTAGCGGGAAAAACATTAAATATGAGTAGGCGCTGCCCGCCCAGGCGTGCTATATTATTTCTTTTCTATGAAAGAGAAAGAGAATGCGTATCTTTTTGATAATCTTGAAATTTCAAATGATTGTGATGCTTTGCTTCATCAGCATGCATATCCAGTTGTATTTATCACCTTAAAGGATATGAAAAGAGCTGATTATAAGATGCAGATTGAGAAATTCAGTTCTATAATTTCAGACATTGTTAATGCAAATTCGGAATTGCTGAATAGTCCAATGTTAAATACTGCACAGAAAAATTTGTTGACACAGTATCAAAATGAGACCTCAACCATAAGCAACTTAATGGATGCTTTGTTTAAAATCAGTATTTGTATGCAACTGCATTTTCAGAAAAAAGTCATTATTCTGATTGATGAATAGGCGCTGCCCGCCCATGGCGTGATGTTCCTTTACAGACTGCATATTTGAATGGCTACTATGATGAAATGGTAGACTTTCTCAGGCATGTGTTTAGTGCAGCCCTTAAAACAAATGATGCTTTAGAAAAAGGTATTTTGACAGGTTGTAGACCTAAAGCCGATGGCAGAAAAGGCTTGTGAACAAATCAAAAATCAGAAATATATAGAGGGATTGTATGCAAATGGCTATGAAGATATTATAGGATATGGAATAGCATTCCATAAAAAGTCCTGTGTAATTACATCCTTGAAAGATATTTGAATGCTTTACATTAAAAAAAGCTGTGATAACTAGAAAGTCTGGTTTCACGGTTTTTTTAAATAATTGTTTGCTATTTTTCATCGCTTATTTGTTAGTCGAAATTATAATGTTCTCTGAAACCTCTTTATTGCGTCTTATGATCCAAAAATTATCATAATAAAGATGCAAGAAAATGCTTTTTATGGATATAGGATGCGTATGGAGTTGATATAATACGATATGATAAATAAATTGGATAGGATAATTTTGAAAGTATATAGTTACAAAGCATGAAAAAGAATACGCCTATATTCTGAATAAACCGCATACATATCCCGTAGTTTCCTCAGGAATCCGAAATTGAGAAAATCAGATAAGAAAATTCACTTTATCTATTGTAATAAAATCAGGTTTCTAGTAAAATAGACATGTATTGACATACATGCTTGTATATACCCTGTAATAAGGTCAGGGAGTTTCTAGCCGTTCACCGTAAACGAACGGGCTACAAGCAAACAATTACTCTTTCTTTTTGTTCTGGGACGTACTTGTTTGCTTTTTATATTGCAGGCCGGTGCGTCTTTATAATTTTTATAGGAGGTCTTACTTATGGTCTTAAGAAGATACGCTATAACAATTACACAATTTAACGGTTTTTAGTGTACATATTGGTGAAAACGATATGTATTTTTTTATTTCAAGGAGGAAAAACAAATGAGTGAAATCAAACCTGTCGTCAGTATTTTAATGGGAAGCCGTTCCGACTTGCCAACAATGGAGAACTGTTTCAACCAGCTGAAGGAATTCGGTATTCCTTTTGAAGCACACGCATTAAGTGCCCATCGGACACCGAATGAAGTTATCAAACTGGCAGAAGGTGCCAAGGATCGTGGAATCAAGGTTATTATTGCGGCTGCAGGCGGAGCTGCTCATTTGGGTGGAGTTATCGCATCCAGCACAACACTGCCGGTAATCGGCGTTCCGATTCAAACAAGTGCACTGGGTGGAATGGATTCCTTGCTGTCCACTGTCCAGATGCCTGGAGGAATACCGGTCGCAACAGTTGCAATCGGAAAAGCAGGTGCAAAGAATGCCGCTATTCTGGCAGCACAGATGCTTGCGTTAAGCGATGAAGCAATGGCTGAAAAAATGGTCGCATTCAAGGCTTCCATGGCAGAAAAAGTAATCAAAGATTCCGTGATTGAAGTGGAATAGGGAAAGGTGAATATACTATGAATTATCGCGTATTTGTGAAGAAAAAGGAAGCATTTCAGGTGGAATCCGCTTCTTTGTTTCATGAACTGAAGCAGAATCTGAATCTTGCAGGATTGCAGGGTGTACAGATGTATAACGTATATGATGTCTTCCATGGGGATAAACATGACATGGAGCTTCTGAAAGAAAAGGTTCTGAGTGAGAAAGTAACGGATGAGGTTTTTGATGAAATTGATCTGAAGGGAAAAACCTTCATTGCATATGAATGCCTGCCAGGACAGTATGATCAGCGTGCGGACAGCGCACAGCAGTGTCTGATGCTGTTGAATAACAAGCAGGATGTTGTAATCAAAAGCGGACGTATCGTCATTCTGGAGGGCAGTGTTACAGATGAAGAAATTCAGGCTGTCAAGAAATACCTGATCAACCCGGTAGAGATGAGAGAAAAGGATCTTGCCGTACTTGGGTATGAGGAGGATGTGGAGATTGAACCGGTACCTGTTTTAAGTGGCTTCCGTGATCTGGATGAAGCAGGTCTGGAGGCATTGCGCAGTGAACAGGGGCTGGCTATGACGCTGGCGGATGTTCAGCATATTCAGAAATACTTCAGGGAAGAGGAAGAGCGTGATCTGACGCTGACAGAGCTGATGGTACTGGATACCTACTGGTCTGATCACTGTCGTCATACAACCTTTGAAACGATCCTTCAGAATGTAAAGATTGATGCAGGCAGTCTGCAGGATACCATACAGAAGGCATATGAGCTGTATCTGAAGCTGAGAAAAGATGTACATGATAATAAGAAATTTGTGACGCTGATGGATATGGCTACCATCGCGGGTAAATATCTGCGGAAAACAGGTAAGCTGGATGATATGGAAATCAGCGATGAAATCAATGCATGTTCCATTGAAGTAACCGTGGATGTAGATGGTGAGGATCAGCAGTGGCTGTTGATGTTTAAAAATGAAACACACAATCATCCGACGGAGATTGAACCGTTCGGCGGTGCAAGCACGTGCATCGGCGGAGCAATTCGTGATCCGCTGTCCGGAAGAAGCTATGTATATCAGGCAATGCGTATCACAGGTGCCGGAG